>Ga0209720_1000842_pt1 | contig 29495 bp, 53 predicted proteins | sample AD_JPNMR3_MetaG_FD_184426 | JGI IMG/M metagenome (GOLD analysis project Ga0209720, IMG submission 184426) | Active sludge microbial communities of municipal wastewater-treating anaerobic digesters from Japan - AD_JPNMR3_MetaG (SPAdes) (version 2) | ecosystem: Engineered > Bioreactor > Anaerobic... | reverse complement strand
TTATTTGTGCATTAGCAAGAGCAAGACTATCTACTTCCTTTAGAAAAGGAAACTCTTTTTTATACTGTGCAGGTGTGTTTTTAAGCATTTTTCCTGTTTGTTTATAATATTCTATCTTATCAGCAAGCATTTTATTGTAGATAAATCTTACACATCCAAATACTTTAGTAAAGTATTCTTCTTGTTCTTTTGTTGGATATATTCTGTATTTATATGCTTTTAGCAAGGTTACACCTCCTTTCCTTGAGATTAAATCTTCTTAATAGGTTTTGTAATTTTTTGATTCTTTTTAAAGAATTGAATCCATACTTATTAATCATATAATTAAGTATTAATTCTAAAGCTTTGCTTTTATCTATTTTAATTAGATTTTCCTTTTTCATATCCAGCTAAAATTATTCCTCTTATATTATTTTCTAGTTTTTTTATATTATTTATTTTTATATTTTTAATATAAATTAATTCATTTACTATTGAATTGGTTAAAGATTCTATGCCGATAAACAGTAATTTTTTTTCATTTATAAGGTCTTTATGTTTTCTTAAGCAGGATACTATCTTTGAATTCTTGTTCATTTTTTCTCCTTTTGTAGCCAAATTTTTGTATTTAAAAATTTTACTATTTTTAAAATTATTTGTCAATTTCCATGTATGATTCGGTACAGAATTTAATAACTTCTTCTATCAATTCAATCATTTTTTTTCTAAGTATTTGTTTTTCCAAGTCGGATAAATTTGACTCTTGTATCAGTTTTAATATTTCTTCTATTTTAGTTTTCATATAATAACTATGATTTTTTTAAATTATATTAGATTTATTATTTGTTCGTATGATAGTTTTTTAAAGACCTCATCATCGTTTATAAGGTCTGATGATATTAATTCTTTATTCGCCCATATCTTTTCTATATGTTCTTCTATTGTATCTTTACATCTTAGTATTATAACTTCTATTGGTCTTTCTTGCCCCATTCTAAAAGACCTTGATATGGCTTGATTATTCAATGCGGCGGAATACCATCTATCATATAATATCATTGTTATATCATTTTTATCCCCAACTGTGAGGTTTATCCCTACTCCTCCGGCGGCAAGTGTGCTAATAAACAATCTCCTTTCTGGGTTATTTCTAAATTCATCTATTGCTTTTTGCCTATCTATATCTTTAACATCCCCATGAATAATCAAAGGTTTATATTTAGCGAGTTCTCTTTCTATGATATGTAGCATTTTTCTGAATTTTGTGAATATAACTACTTTATTTTCTTCTATATTGTCGTTAACTGTCTTAATTAATTCCTCTAATTTAGAGGATTTTTTTATGTTAGATTCTTCAACAAGCTCCATAGAATCGCATATAAGCTGTGCTTTCATAAACCAATTAAGGATCTCTGGTGTTATCTTATTCCCAAGTAAAGAGCTGGCTCTAAAGCTATTTTTATAATCTTGTTTAAGTTTGTCGTAGTATTCCCTTTCTTCTTTACTTAACTCAATTTCTAATGTTTTAATTGTTACTTTGGGTAATTCCGATATTATTTCGTCTTTAGTCCTTCTTATCATAAACGGTTTAAGCCTTTTTTTTATCTCATCGGTATTTTTATATCCTAATATTAACGGGAATTTAATAATTTTACCGTTAATACTTTTCTTACATTCTTTGACTTTCATATATCTTTCTCTAAATCCTATCACATCGTACATTGTAGGGTCTATTATCTTAATTAATGGGTACAAATCTTCTATTTTATTTACTATTGGGGTACCAGTTAAAAGATATATTGAGTGTATAGTTTGGCAAGCTGTGAGGAAGCTTTTTCTTAATCCTTTTCCTCCTATCATTATTTTAGTTATTCTGTTTGATCTATTAGAAAGCCTATGTGCTTCGTCCAGGATGAGTATATTAGGGTGGAAAAAAGAGATTAATTCTTCCCAATCTGCCATAAAAGAGTCATATGACATGATATACATGTCGGAATTTCCCATATCTTCTTCATACTGTCTATGTCTTTTGATGCCGTTGCTGTCGAGCACTATTGCCTTTAGGTCGCATGTTTTATCTACTTCTGCCTTCCAGTTCCATTTGACGGAGTTAGGGACGACGACGAGTGTTTTGTGTCCATTCCCTGCGTTTTTATTTAGCACGACGGCTGCGATGGACTGAATTGTTTTTCCTGATCCTGGAGCATCTGCATTTAAACATCTTTTTGCGTAGTACATGAACTGGCTTCCGAGGATTTGGTATCCTCTCATTTTAATTTTGATTCCTTCAGGCTCTAGTACTTGCTTAGATTTAGCCTCGTCGGACAGGAATTTGAGGTTAGATTTGAGTTCTGAGACCTTGGCGATTGAGCCCTCCTCGAATCTGACGTCGAGTGCGAAGCTTCTAGCCAGGTCGAAGAAAGCCGGGAAGTCGAACAAGTTGATCAAGTAAGCTCGTTCTTGGGCGATCCACTTAGCGGAAGGGATTTGTCGGACGGCCTGGACGAGGTCTGGGTTGTATTTGACTCTGAGTAGGAACCCGTTGCCGAACCAATGGCTGAGCACTGCGACGTTTGCATCTGAATTTAGCAAGCTTTTTGCTGCTTCTTTAGAGATTTCAAACGACATTTGCCCCTCCTCTTTTTTCAGAACGAGAGAACTCTTCGCATCGACTCAAACGCCCATGCGGCGATTCCGAATTGGGCTAAGACAGCGATTCCACCTGCGACAGCTGCCGACAGGGAAGAGACGTTTTCTAGGGCCAGGTTTAAGTTTGGGAAGGCCGACCCGCAACTTTTGCAGTGGATTCCAGAGTTCTTGGACAGCTTGCAAGCTGGACATCTTTCCTTTTTCCTGATGTGTGTCCCTATGAAGTATAGAGGCAGCCAGAATGAGAGCAGGAGGACGACGACTCCGAGTAGCATTTTTAGGAGTGCCAGTAATTCTCCCTCGCTGATCCTACCTATCGAGTGGGCGATCAGGATTAGGGAGGGTAGGACGCAAGCTCCTCCGACGAACCCGACGACTGCGAACTGAAGTGTGAGCGATGCTAACTTTTTCATACCCTACCTCCTCCGACCCTCTTCCACTTTCCAAGCCCTCTTCTAAGCTCCTCTGAAGCTTTCCTAGTGCCTGCTAGAGCTAGCAGCAAGTTTTTGACTTCCGGGTCCTGCGCTGCTGCGACCAGATGCTCAATTGAGCTGAACCCAAGCATGCTGACAGCCTCTTCCTCTGCGACCCCAATTTCCCTGAAGATAGCCCTCAACCCTGCCTCGTCGCCCTCTTTAGCAAGCTCCCAGATCTGATTCCTCTTGGCGTTCAGAGCCTTTTCAACCGTCCCGCTCCTCGCCAGCTCAATCCCCCTGAATGCGACAAAAACAAGCCAAACCAAAGCAGCAACCATCCAGACGGACAATGCAACTAACCCAAAAAAAGAAACGAATTTGAATACGTAGTCCATAGTCTTTTACCTCCTCTACTTAATTAAACCCAAAGCACTCCCAACAATCGTCCCAAGGCGGACGTTTGAGTCACTTGTCAACTTCAAAACCCCCCAAAATCCACACCCCAACCCAACCACGTAAAAAAATGAATAAATCAAAAAATACCCAAACCCAACCACAAACCCAATCAGCCACCCACTAACATAACTAAACCATAACTTCAGCTTATATATGGGAGCATATTCATACCGATATTTGCCCCCATCAACACTCAATACCTTTTCACCCTCTAATTCATCTTTCCTTTTCATAATCCATACCTCCTTTTAATTGTATACCATTTATTCTAAATTGTCAATATATATGCCACAAAACTCATACACTTTATATAATGTACATAACCTCATTAACATAATAAATTAATACCTTATACTCATTAATCAGAAAGGAGAAACGTAAAAATAATAATAACCACCCTACCCTAAATCAAAATAATAGACTATATAAACCACAAATTAACCTTTTACCTTAATACATCAGCAAAAGAAAGAATATGTATAAAATTAATAACTTCTGACAAATATATCAGAAAGGAGGAGAAATATATAAGCCAAAATACCCTTTTTAAACTAAGTATATCTGTAAGGAAGAATATATAAACTAATAACTTTTAACTAATACATCAGTAAGGAATAGAATTAAAACCAATGAGTTTGGATAATTCACCAGCAAGGAGGAGAATTAAAACTAATGACTTTTTGGCTAATACATCAGTAAGGAGGGAGATTAGAACTAAGACTTTTGGCTAATACATCAGTAAGGAGGAGAATTAAAACTAATGACTTTTTGGCTAATACATCAGTAAGGAGGGGGGAGGGATAATTCCCCCCCATCCCTCCTTTCCTCCTGCCCAAGAGAATAGGCGTGAGTAAAAAAACTTGGGGGATTGTGGTGTTAGATGCCCTCCTTACTTCCTAACTGATGTTACGTTCCCTCCTGCCTATGTGTGGAAGGTAGTTATCCTTCCAGTACTTCCTGTATAGTTAGTGGTATCTAGCTACTTAAGTATCTTTTTTGGGGGGTGAGGGTTGCTAGATACCTCCTACCTGATAGAATGTGTATTTGTTTAATATAAGCAGGTAGTGGTTGAGATGGATATATGTGGGAGTTATATATTGTTTTAGTTAAGGATTTTTTGCTAATCTTTCTTGAAGTAGTGGAACATGTATTTAGAGAATAGTGGGACTGATACTGTTTGGTTTAATTGGAACTCCTGAAATGAGTAGAAGGACTGGAGTTGGCCTGAATCAGAGTCTTTGAGTACATACATGAACTTATTTTTGGCTTTTCTTTTGGCGACTATAGTACCTGATACTGAGAAGATCATAGAACCTCCTTTTTTTGGGAGTCTAACTTGTCGTTGATGACTGATTCTAGGGTAGAGGAAGCTGAGGATAGGACTGAATTGTAGTATTCTAATAGCTCAGAGATTTCCTTAATTAATTGTGAGCGTTGGGCTTCTGGGATTTTAAGGGAGTTAATTAAGTCGAACAATCTTTCTACTGAAGGATATTTATCCATAATATATACCTCCTATTTTTAAGGTTTTAATTTTCTAAGTATTCGTCTATTTTTTGGAAGATGAGAGAAACTTCTAGGTCTGAGAGGTTGTAGGCGTGGATATATTTCCTCATTTCTTCCGCTATCTTTTGTGGGAGGAGAGGGCTTTCCTTGTCTAAGTGGTGTATTTTTTGGGCTATTTTCTTAGAGATCAAGTCCAGGAAGATGCTGGTTGCTGTTGCCAGGACATTCACCAAGGTGGAGAATTGGGGTTTGGAGTAGGCCCTGACTATCTTCTTGTTCAGTTTTATGCAGGACTGCTTATCAGAAATATGGACTGAGATTGTGGCTTCTATCTTCCCCTTCCTCTTCTTGGACAGGGAGATTGTGGGGAAAGATTTAGTTAGGTTGTAGAAGAGATGTGCGTCAAAAGAAACCTCATCCAAAAACAAATCCTGGACGTCAAGCTTTGAGAGTGAAGCGGAGAGGGAACTTATGCTGACCAACCAAAAATCTAGAGCATCCAACACCTGGGCCGGAGGAAATCCAACAACATAGAACGTCCTATATATATGCTTAAACCTGATCGAAACCTTCGTACACTCCATAATAATATTATCTTTTTTTAAAATAAAAATCAGCTTCTTAGCCAAGTTCCGTTCCGTTCTCCAATACCTACCAGAATCTACCATGAGATTCTGCGCTTGGTTCCTGCTTCAAAGAGGCTGCCGACGATACTGCTGTTGGTCTTATATCACTCTCCACAGGCGTTCGAGTATCAACTCCGGTTTCGGTAGAACTTACCGTACCATTTCTATATTCAATAACGCGATTATACAACTCTATAAATTCTTGTGGTGTAAGATCGCGCTTTGCGTAATTGACTCTTTCGCTCACCCACTCAACGTTGTCAATATCATGTCTCTTTTCGGGAAATCTTGATGTAGGCAAAATGTGGTCGAGATGGCAATTCAACCCAGGAACAAGTTTCTCACCGGTATAAGGGCAAGTATAATTTTGTGATTCCAACTTATCCTTCAATAGTCTTGCCACTTCCACGGTTCCGGCGCCTAAATTCTCCGTAGCGATTTCGACATACCAATGCTTTTCACAAAGACGGTTGCTGTGAGGCATTTGAGGATTTGTGCAAAATTTACAAAGACCTCGTGATACTCTATCATTGTAACCAGCGATTTGATTTGCTCTGTCTCGTTCCCTGTTATTAGACTTCCATAAATTTGCCTTAGCGTTTACACAATCCTTGCATACGGCCATTGTCCCATCTTTCCTTCTGGAATTCCTGCCGAACTGCGTTGCGTCAAGAACACGATCACACTTCCTACATATCTTTTTCATGATAACTTACTCCTTTTCCTGCTTTCGTCTTGCAAGTCCCCAGTTCCAAACAAAGCGAGCAGCGCCAGCGTGTTTCAACAGCGTAGTTCGTTGAGCGTTGTTTGGATCGAGTTCGGCTCGGTACGCTCTAAGAATTTCCATCAGCTTTCTGCTTCCTGCGCTCGGCTGAACGCTTACCCCTCGTGGGAATTATACAACTCGTGCAGCAGGTATTCCATGAACATCTAAGTTCATCGGTCCCTCGACACAGCCGACGAGATTGCGAGAATCATCGTCAAGACTACAATGGCGACGACGAAGGACGCCGCCAGGACCCCGGACGCAAACGCCCCAAGCCAGCCAGCATCCCAAAAGAACAAGGTTGCCGCCCCACAAATGAACCCTCCAACAAAGCTAAGTATAAAGTTTATCATCTCTTCCTCCTGCGTCTAAAGAAAAATTATACAAAACATTCGCAGATTAGTCAAGTCTTCTACTCAGTTATCCATTTTTTCAGGTTGTCCACAATGTCGGCCGGAAGGTATGGGATTGTCGACTTGAGGACTATCTTCAGGTACAACATGTCGTCGTAGGTAAGGAAGATGGAGTTTCTCTTGCTAGCTAGGTATAGACAAACCCCTATCCTCGCATCCGAAAACTTAGGGTTGCTAAGTCCAGCAGCCCTGATCCTCCTAACCATCCCGCAAGAGCAGACATCCCCTTCCTCATGTGAGTCGTACTCCTCGTGCATCCTATACTCAACAAACTTATCCATACATCACCTCTTCTTAAGCGAATCGCCTACTATCTTGATTGTCTCAGATAGCTTGTCTTTCAGCTGGTCTGGGATGTCTGTCGCCTGCCCGGATAGGCAGTACCTTACTATCCTCAGCGGGATGGAATTGTCGGCTAATGCCAATTTCTGGAAAAACTCGACATACTTAGTCTGAAAGTATTTGCTTCCCAAGAACATCAACATCCCCGGCAACAGCTCCTCCTTAACTATGCCGACAAAGAAATCCATCCTCATCCCGCAAGAGCATATATAATTAGTGTCGTGCGTCCCGTATTGTCCATGTAGCAAATATGCTGTATAGTCATACTTAATTTTATCCATACATTCCTCCTTGTTTTAAAAAAAAGTTATCCACAGGTTCCACATATCCCCCTTAAGAATCCCCCTAGTATTATTATTAATATAATATATATCTTTCTTTCTTTGGTTACTTTCTTTCTTTCTGTTGTTGATATGTTGATAAGTCTGTTGATAACTTTTTTTCTGCTTATTTTTTAAGGAGAATTTAGTCATAAAGTTATCCACAAGTTATCCACAGGTTATCAACATTATCCACAGGATTTGGTGTTATCAACAGGTTTCAACAAGTTATCCACAGGAGGCTGTGGATAAGTGTTGTTAGGATTTAGGATGAATTCTTTAGTGGGTGTAAACTCTCGCTTCTTGTATTTTATATATCTGAGCATGAACTCAGGCATGTCGGTCCCCAGGATCCTAGCTTTATATATGCCTTTGCTTATATTTATTGAACCGAATGGGGTGGATAGGATACAATCGTTGTCGCAATAGACTATATGACCGTCTACGCGGCCTTTAGATATCGACATGTTGTATGCGAACGGTCTCGGATTCTGCTTCCTTTTTGAAGTGATTTTAATCAATGTAATTGGTCCTATCTGGTATTCTGAGTTCTCTAATCCAACATAATCCTTAAATTTATTTATTATGTGGTCGTCAGTTTCTCATAGTCGGCGAGAAGAGAGAGCAGTACCTGTTCTATCGTGTCTTGATTTCTATTCATACTTTCCTCCTTAAATCATAATAATATATTTTGTTTTTGTCATACCAAATATTGGTGTCTATTTTAAAAAACCCTAATATATTTTTAGGCAAATTATCAATGCAACAAGGCATAACAAATAAGTAATCAAAAACATTAATTGCTGGTGCGTGACTATGTATATATATCCCAATCTTTGTTCTATTAGTGTATTTTGAAAAGTCAAATTCTTCAACTTTACATTTATAACAACTTAATCTTTCAGTTCTATAATCCTTTATTTCTAAATTTGGGTCTATTGCTACAAATTCCCAATTCTTTATAAAATGTGCTACCATTAGGGAAAAAGTCGGTCTTTTGCCACATCCGACATCAAAAACAACAACATTATCTTTATTACTATAAACTGGCATATTCCTTAAAAAACCAAACATAGAATAACACTCGTTTATTTCTTTTAAATCAACTTTACCTAACTTACTTACTATGTCTAATGCTGATTTGTATTTAAAAAATCTTTCTATATACTTAAAACTTTTCATTTTCCCTCCTTTTTTATTTGTTCTTCTAAATATTTAACAACTTCCAGATGTCCATTTTCTCTTGCCTGTCGTAAAGCATAATAATTATCTGCGTGAATGTTAGCGCCTTTTTCAATTAAATATTTAACAATTTCCAAATGACCATTTCCGCTTGCCAAGTAGAGCGCCTCGTCAGCTTTTGCGTGGATATTGGCGCCCTGTTCTACCAGATACTCCACAACATCCAGATAACCATTTCTACTCGCCCATCGGAGAGCATAGTCATCGTAAGCGTGGATATTCGCACCTTGCTCCACAAGATACTTTACTACTTTCAAATGTCCATTTCTACTTGCTAAATTTAGAGAATATTCATTTAGTGTGTGTATATCCGCACCTTGCTTCACCAGATACTTCACAACATCAAGATGACCATTTCCACTCGCCCATCGGAGAGCAAAGTCATCGCCAGCGTGTATATTGGCGCCCTCTTCTACCAACATCTTTATTGTATTAAAATTAATTTTTCCAACATATTTCAAGTTTACAGCCCGTGCTTTGTATTTTTTAGGTAATGATGGATTTTCATATACTTCGCTAATAGGTTCTACTTCGTATAATTTTGTCCCATAGTTAAGAAACGCTAATATATCCTCTCTGGCAAAGTATATTCCACCGGGTGTACAATCTCCAGACGGATTGAAAGGTCTAAAATCCACATTATATCCTTCCTTGTAAACTATTCCTCTGTGACCTGCTGGATTAACTATCTTGTAAAATTTCATTTTTCCTCCTTAAATCATATAATTATCTTAAACCATAAATAGATAAATCTAAAAATCTATTCGTTTCATAAGCTTTTCTAATTTCATCTATAATCTCTTCATACGATTTGCTACTTTTATTCTTTTCAAAATCTATAAAATCAAATCTCAAATCATCAATTCTTAAATAATACCTCCAATTATCCGCATCAAAATCCACACATATAACCTTTACATTACTAACAAGTATTAAACTATTACCTATTCTAATCATACTTTCCTCCTTTTTGATTCTATGTATTCTTTCAAATTTTTAGGGATAATAGTTAAGAATGGAGGCTCCCAATCTTTATCTAGCTGTTTACATTGATTTATGTAATCTTGTTTGTTTTTAAATAAATCAAATATTAGATAGGGATCTACTTCTAAGTAATATTGGTTTATTTGTACATTTGATACATATAATATTTTCTTTTTGTAAGCATATAGGCTGATTAGCAATATTTTTTTTGCATTAGGGTATTTGTGGATTCCTTCTTTAAAGACGTATCTTAAGACATTTATATTTTTGCAAAACCCACACTCACATACTCCAGATGTATCATGTATATGGGAGTTGTAAGCTTGATGCATTTTGAATTGATTAAAAGCTTGTTTTATCCCCATTTTAGATCTCTGTAATATCGAGATCTTTTTAAGTTCTTTTAATTTCTTCTCATTCATATTTCCTTTCCTTTTTCAAAAAGTTATCCACAGGATTATGTGGATAACTGCTGGACTGATCTACCCACAATTCTTTGGTCGGGGTGAATTTGTGTTTCCTGTATGCCATATATTTGTGGATGAATTTAGGGATTGGGATCCCTACTACGAATGCTTTATATATCCCTTTCGGGAGTATTATAGATCCGAATGGGGTAGAGAGTATGCTTCTTTTGTCGCAGAATATTATGTTGTCCTCTATCTTCCCGTACTGGATGGATATGTTGTATGGGATAGGTTTGCGTTTGACCATTTTTAGATTATGTATTTCTTTCAAAGTAATCCTTCCAACCTGAAAGGATGAACAAAGTACTTCTTTGTATATGTTAGGCTCATATATCCTTTTGTCCTTGCTGAAGGACACAGGGATCATATATTCGGTCCCCTCCCTGGTTCGGTTGTATGTAAAAGTTAGCTTGGCCCATTTGACGCTGAATATGTATACGCTAAAGTTTTCATCGTATTTTCTTCTAACGGATAAATTAAACCCATCCTTCTCATCCATTATCCCTGAGTCTCTTAAGATCTGGTATCCTCTTTCTGTGCTATGTGGAGGTAGGATTATCTTGAAAGCCTTAGCCATTGAATAGGTTTTGTTTAATCCGGCATATGTTTTCTTTAAAATCTTAGTTCTTATTTTTAGGGGTAGTTTAGCCAGGGCCTGGAGGATCTTCCCTTTAGTGGAGGAAAGGGATATTGATTCTCTGGTTATAATGAATTCTATATATTTCCTGTCTTGACAGTTCTTCCCGTTTATTTCCCATACTATAGGCATTTTGTTGTTTTTTATTAAGTCTCTGAGCGTTGAAACTTCTAAGTTATACGGTGTATAAACATATTTATCTATGTTCATATCTGTAGAATTAAGCAGGTTTATCTGTCTTTTAGAAAGAGAAAGTTTGGCCCCACACTCACATTTGAAATCTTTTTCAAATACATGGGAATGATATATATCATGTAATTTATATATTTCCATAACGGGTCTCCTTTTTGGGAAAGTATTTTATTGGGGAGTAGTTCGGGCGCAGGAGATATATATGTTGAATGGTTTTTTGTATTAGGAGGTACAGAACCATTATTAAGGAGTATCTCCTGCGCCAAACAGAGAACAAATTCTCCTTATTTGCTAAGTGGCCGGCCCGGGTAAGGGGGATATGGGATTAAGGGGTTCCCGGGCCGGTCAACAGGTCACAACGAAGTGTTTCTTGCTTCTAGGAGCCTCTTGTACACAGAGATCTTTTTAGCAATCAGTTCTAGTTGCATCCCTATGTTGAAAGACTCTCGTCTAGCTAGCCACAGCTGTTCGATCTTGTTGAATAACTTAGAATCCAGATAGGCTGACCTGGTTTCCGAATTCTTCTGGGCCGCATAATCTGGATCGCTAAGTATTATCTCGGTCTTAGCTTGAGTAACAATTTTCTCAAGCCTAAGCTCCTCGTTGGCTGCTTCGATCTTCTTTGCCGTCAGTTTCTCATAGTCGGCAAGAAGAGAGAGCAGTACCTGCTCTATCGCGTCTTGACTTCTATTCATACATTCCTCCTTTGTTTTTGGATAGATATATATCATCTATCCTTTTTTTTAATTCTAACAAACCTATTTTTATATTTTTCATATATATACCTATTAAAAGCAAAATCATAGTTTGGGAGCTTATTAGTTTTTCTTAAATAAGATAACAAGTAATTTTCCAAATCTGTTAATGTTTGTATGTTATCTTCATAAAAAGATTTCATATCATCGTCGTCTTCTTCTTCGAATTTAATTAGCCCACAAGAACATACATTCCCAACGAAATCATGTGAATCATATTGGTCGTGGAGACTCATTAGGTTTACTTTGTCATCCAGGTCTTTTTCTACTTTTTTACATAAATATTCTAGGAAATCCAAAACCTTTTCTTCGTTGTATTCTTTGGTTTCGATTACATATTTTTTCGCATATAAAATATCTTCATCATACAACAGATTGTCTTTATTCAGAAGATAAAATGTTTTTTGGGGGGAAATGTTTTTTGTCTTTCTTTTTTCAAAATAATCGCAATTTTCTTTGGAATCTAAATATAAATCATTTTTATAATTAAAAACAGTATCCGATATATGTAAATAAATTTTTGGAGTTATCCCGCAATCTATTGCTCTTTCTATTATATCTTTTTGCGCTAACTCTAATGGAAGCTGGATATTATTTAAAAACATATGCATAACAGCTTCCGGCTTACTGAAAAACTTAAAATGTTCCAAATATATTTCCATTGCATTAGGAGGATAATATGGAGAAAGGGCTCCACATTCACATATCCCTCTATTGTAATTGTGGGATTTGTGAGAATCGTGGAGCCTCCTCTTTGCTAATATAGCTTTAATATCATTTCTGTCCATTATAAGTTTTCTTTCTTTCCTTCATCCTTTTTTCGTATTTTTTGATCAACTCATAGAGCTTCTTTGTGGGATAGATTTTATAAATATGCCCATTTGCTCTAGGGTCATTATATCTAATCATTCCCATTTCTCTCATGAATCTTAGGTATCTGGATACGGAGATCGAGCCCGGGCCGAGAGGGATCAGATTCCTTTCTATGTGATAGGTATGGATTGTTATCGGCCCCCTCTTCTTCGGCGCTCTATGTTCCAATATTCTATTAGCAACCATATAAGCCACATGGCTTCTTATCATTTTCATGTTCGTCCTCCTTTTTGATTATTATACTTTTTTTTGATGTATTTGTCAATATAGTATTTGAATTTCTTTTTCTTCGACTTTATGTATACATCAAATTGTTGTGCTATGGTTTTGTTCCCCATCTTGATGTTGAAGATCAGCAATCTGTCAAACTCGGATGTATAGTCCTTGTTTGACATTATGCTGAACATTAGGCCGGGGATCTTCCCGCAAGAGCACACTTTGAATAGCTCCTTGTCGTGGGAATTGTAAGCCTGATGCATCTTGTAGAGGTTGGGGTCCATGTTGTATTTCTTCATAATCTCCCCCTTCTTTTAGTGAGCTTTGAACAAGACTCCTTTCTTCTCGGCCGATTTGCTGAAGCAGATCTTACATGGATTGTTGCAAGTTATTTTCTCTTTTGTTAAGTTGGCTGGGCAGACGAAAGCCCCGGTCTTCTGCTGGACTTCCCTCAATACCTTCATGTCCTTGTAGTAATTGGGCTTCCCGTCTATGATGGAATTGATCAGGATGAAGTTCGGGAGGGATCGGAGCTTATCCAATTCCTTGCTCAATTTTTTATCTAGTACTCTTTTGGTGTAAGCATATCCGATCACATCCGGCGTGTCCTTGAATACCTGATATATCTTATCGATGTATTCTTTACTGTAGAAGTCGCCGCTGTCGTGGATCCTTACATATTTGACTCCTTTCTTTGTCTTCAGGTATTCTATTTCCTCTTTGAGCTTGTTGATGAAGTCCGGCTTCTGGGATGCTGCATAGTTCTCAGCTCTTTTTTCCTTGACTACATCCAGCCTATATTTCCCTTTGCTGGCGTAGCAGCCGGCGCATCTGAAGAGACAAGTCTCCCCGGCCGGCAGACCGAATGACGGGATATTCCCGCCTTTCAGCTTGGTGTTGTTGTCGTAGGACAACAGTTTTAGTTTCATTGATACCTCCTATTTTTTTGTTTTAATTTTTTAAATTCTATTTCTCCCTATTTTTACCATATTCTCTCCTTTTTCTAGGGATTTTGCAGCCGTTGGCCTTCATCCCTCCCGGGAGTATATGCCCTGTATTTACATGAAAGCTATATCTTTTGACGAACAACTCGTCCTTTTCGAATAGCCCCCGGCATTTGTCACACTCGTATAACCCACTTCTTATCTGACAAACATTGTCGCAGAAGCATTCGGGACATACATATCTGGTATCCGATATGGACTCTTGTTTTCTTCTTCCCATAATATCCCCCTTTTAATCTACTTTGATTTCTTCAGAATACATCAACATATCCAGGACCCTGAGGAATTGGGTTTTGGATATCTGATAAAACTTGAGTTCCTTTTCAGGGATCCCCATCTCAACAAGCTCATCCTCAACCTCCTTTCTGGTAGGGAATCCTTTGTTGCTATAAGCTCTTATGACCGCCTGGATCTCCTTCTTAGATAATACCCCTCCATTGTTATAGGATAGTTTTTCAAACTTATCTTTGGTAATAATGTTTGGGGCGATCTTCCTGAGGGTGGCCAGGATTACCCTCCAGGAGAAGTAAGGTACAGTTAGGTTATACTTAGCTTTTAATACTACTGACATGTTTTCCTCCTTTATAATATTGGGGATAAGTCTATCCCTTTGTCCCAGCATACTGATTCGCATCCTGTCTTAATGGCGGCGTATATTATACTCATTTTATTCCTGGGTTTGCGTATTGTATATTGGCTATTGATTCTGATTTCCACCTCATCCCTGTATTGATCATATATAGCTTCCAGGACAAACAATCTATTCTTGTGCCAGATAGCTCTTTTGGTCTTGTCGTAGATGTTGAAGGCTATGTTCAAGATGTTGAAGGTTATGTCCAAACACCCCTCCAAAGTACGGCCGGATGCGGCAAGACGATTGTGTATCTGTTTAATTATATACAATAGATGCGGGGAGTCATATATTTTGGCCAAGTATTCCGAATAAGACATGTGTTTAGTAGGCATCAAACACTCCCCGCATATTCCATCCCCTCTGTCTATGTGGGAGCCATAACCTTCGTGGAGGGTTTGGATTTTTTGTAATTCCTTTTCGGTCATAACATTACTCCCTTTCTTCTAATATCAGGATGTTGTATACCCCATCGTCGCATTTATGGACAAATCCTTCTATATCTTCCATGTACTTTGTGTCATCCAGGAATTTGTCCCAGTCTTTTATCCCATAGCATAAATCTCCTATGTAGCAATCCCCTTCTTTCATTTTGCCACCTCCCTTACGTTTTCTATTATTTCTTTTATTAAGGGATGGTTTTTGTTGGTTGTTCTTATGGTCGCTTTGCTCCTTTCAGTTTCGATGCTCACTTCTTCTCCATCCAACATTATAGCATATTCTCCGTCGATTTCTTCGTATTCCATCCCGGCTTCCACAAACTCCTCTGTGTCATGGAGTTTCTGGAGTAAGTATTCTAGGTCCTCTTCGAATTTCCTGTTCTTTATTTTGATTACCATTTTACCTCCTTTAATTCTTCCCAAGTTAAGATTACAAAGTTGTCTTTGTATTTCTTTTTCATTTGTTTCCTATAATCCATTTCCAGGTCGAAGCATTCCTTACATATATATATCCCAGCTCCACCGCCTAATTCTAACCGTTTTACCTCTCTTTCTTGGATACACTTTTCACAATATCCTTTCATATTCTACCTCCTTTTATCTATGAAAATCGAATGAGGCAACCCAGGCTTTACCTATCAAATCTTTTGTTATCTCATCCCCTTCCAAATATACATATCCATCCCCTTTCCTTAGGTCGTCGGGGGCATCTACCCAGCTATGCAATTTTCTTTTTATGTATTTATATATTTTCTCAGTCATGAGATGGACGTCTCCTTTATATGTTGGGCCTAAGTATCGATCTTTTCTTATTTTGTAATCAGGATATACCATCATCGTCTGATGGTTCTTGCTCCATTCGACCCAAGTAGGGTCACACATAAACCCGTCTGTTGTCAGCGGATTATCATTGCCTTCATCATCATAGAAGCATGCTACGTTTTTAGATAGGTAATCTTCCATCCTATCTAAAACATGTTCTACCATGTCGTCTTTTTTCTTTTTACTTATTACAATTACTCTTACGTGCATTTTCCCTCCTTATTTTTTCACATTCTTCTTTTACTATCTTCTCAAATTTCTCTATACATATCCACTCTCTTTCATATTCTTTCCCATTTATCCTTATCGCTTTATTTTCTCCAATTATATCTTTTATATGTATGTGGTATATTTCCCCTTTGTAATAGAAAAGCCTTTCCCCTGTTACTGGTATTATGTTTATCTTGGATAGTTCTTTTAACACTTTCTCTTTTTTAATTTTGTTGGTTTTGCATATAAATTCCAGCATCTCGTTGAATAAACCTTTCTTATATGCTACAGCCAAATATTCCTCAATCCCAAACTTCCTTTCTATCTTAAGACACTCCTTACAACAAAGCCCATATCTTTCTACATTGTGGGCATTGTATAAATCGTGTAGTTTCTGGAGAGTAAGTAGTTCTTTTAATTTATTCATTTTGTCCTCCTTTGTCTGTTGATTCTTAACCATCACGCGCTTGATTACGACGTAGACGAGGCATATATTCATTTTGTCCTCCTTTGTCTGTTGATTCTTAACCTGTATATGTATGACCCAAGCTCTATGAAGCATCTTTGTTCTTCGGCTTCTACCTTCAGCAATATATTTATCCCCGTATGTATCCCTTTCTTTTTAACGAGATGATACAGATATCTCATGGGATATTTGTTTAATATTTTTATTAAATGTCCTGGTGTTTTTCTGTTCATACGATAGTCCCATACTATTTTTTTGTTCCCGTAGAAGTTAGCCATTTTAGCCGTATGGTCAATCTTGTGGAATTCCCTATATTTGAATTGTTCCTGAGGCCAGGCCATTAATAATATCCTACATCTCTTTGTTAGTCCTAATACGCATTTGTTAAACGGGGCATCTTTTATAGCTTGGTCTATGATAGGATGTTCCCCCACAATCTCTTTCAATTTCTTTATTTTGTTGGGGTATTTAGCTGCGACAAATCCGAAGACCAAAGCTTGCATTTGCTTATTCTCCGACAGAGCTAACCCTACCAGATTGTTGACGGGAAGTTTTAACATCTTCGAGAAGCCGAAAACATTTTGGGTTATATCCCCACATTCGCAAACAATATGTTTGGAATGTATCCTATATCTGTCGTGGATGTTCTTTAATATTTTTATCTTATCCGTTTCTTTAGTAATATCTTTCATAATCCCATCCATATGCTCCTCTAATATTTGCTTGGTCTCTTAATTTATCGATGATTTCGGAAGGTTTTTTCCCATATTTTATTAAATCAATTATATTTCTTATTTGTCTAGGGATAGTTATCCATCTAATCACCCCATCCCTCAAGTTTTTAAAAGCAACCAACCAGCCAGTTTTGACTCCCTTTTTCTTTAGGTAGTAATAAAATACATCGAATGAATATTTGTTTGTTATTCTATATACCCAGTTGTTCCCGCTGTAATACCCATACCCATAATACCATTTAATATATCCACCCCAGAATACGGGCATGGTTTTCCTTTCCCATCCTTTCTTTTTAGAGATGCCGTTATATGGATTTATAGGTTCAGTTATTTTGAAGGTATTCCTAGATTTAGTAACATACTCAGCTATATCTTTGTTTATCGGAGCGTCCTTCTTTGCTTGGGCTATTATTGGGTTCTTGGTTTCCAAAACAGACTCAAGCTTTTCTAGTTTGCTTGGGCTGCTGTAAGCCAAAATCCCAAACACTAAACTCTGCAATTGCTTGCTCCCCTCCAAAGCTATAGCTTTGAGGCTTGGTAAAGGAAGGTCTTTTATCTCTGATAAAGAAAAGTCTTCCCTTATTATCTTGCCACACTCGCAGATAAATCTGCCGGAGTGGGTATCGTATTGGTCGTGCATTTGTCTCAGTGTTTTCAAGTCAATGTTCATTTTATCCTCCTTTTTTAATTAACATGTTCCCCATTCCAGTTAATCCCTTTTACAATATCCTTTCTTAATTTATTGATATATATACTAGGGGAAGAAGTATATTTTAGGAATTCGGCTACTCTCCTTATTCTTGGTCTTACCACAATATATCTATATGGTTTAGTTATGCTAGGTTTTATATATTTAAACACTCCAAATATCCCGCTATGCATATTCTTTATTTTGTTTATTGTCAAATATATATCTGAAACCCAATATCTAAATAGGTATTTAGGTTTATATCCCAATTTTTTAAATATTTTTTCTTTTGGTTCATCCCCTAGGTAAAGAGATATATCCCATTTTCTTGTTTTTTTTTGGGAACTATATGGATTTAATTGTGTGAATTTTATAGATATTCCGCCCATACTTAATATGTCTTCGTTCTCTTCTTTTTCTTTTTCTACTATTTTCAGCAAGATATTTTCGGGATTTTCCTCTATCAACCTTTTTACCTTTGCGTGACATCTGTATCTCATAATCCCTAAAATAATTAGCTTGAAGCTGGCTGGTTCATCCGAATTTAACAACATCTCTAATCCTTTAAAAGAGATGTTGTCGCATTCCGACATCGTGAAATATGTTTTAATTCTCCCACACTCACATATAGGAGCTTTGTCATGGGTGTGGTATTGTTCGTGTAGAGTATACATCATATTATTCATTTTATCCTCCTTATATTATAAACCCCAGGTAATAATTTCCTAGGATAAAAATTCTTTGGCTGGATATATTGTTCTTCCTCTATTTTAATTAAATCAGTATTCAGTATTTTCATCCTGTTCTTTTTAGAGAATTTTATATCTTTCAAATTGTATTTAGGCAATTCTACTCCACTCCAATTCTTCTCAAACACTACTAAGTCTCCTATTATTGTGAAACATAATTGAGATAGTTCTGGGGAGAATTCAAATTTTTCATATATCCCATCCATCCTTTTGGCGTATAGAGTATATCTTAAACTAATGTTTTGGGGGTTATAATTTCTTATTACGCTGTTGTATTTATTGAATTCAAGTATCCCTTCGCCTACACATTTAACTTTAAAAGGGATAAGATTAGGAGTAAATATTAGAGACATATCCTTAACTTTTTGGTGAAGCCATGGAGCCCATTCCCAATCTACTATTCCTTCACATATCTTATTAAGTAAACCTAATGTATCTGAGTTTATTTTTATGTTCTTTAGTTTCTGTAAAGCTTTCTTTTCTGTTTCTGTATCTTTGACCCCATTTATTATTCCCATGTTAGTTATAAGTTCTTTAGCGCTAATCTCTTCCAGGTCATGATAGTCCAACATCCCATTCTTTATAACAGCTCGACAGGATTTACAGAAGCAGTTCCCAGCTATGTCGTGAGAATCATATAGGTCATGCAATATTCTTAATTGCCTTTTGTTCATAGCATCTCCTTTTATATTTGTTTTGCTCTGTAGGAACCTATATAAAGAACACCTGGCGAGTATCTTGGAATTTCAACCTTCTGAGTTTCAAGTACCTCAATTTCAGATTTGTTTTTAAATATTACTTTGTCCTTATTGGAGAATTTGGCATACTTAAGTTCATAATCGTTCAATTTACAATTCTTCCCAGCAGGGATAAGCAGCATATCTCCTATCACATCAACAGCCAAATTGGCCGCAGACGGAGGGATTTTGTTTTCAGTATACCTATTGTTGTCGAGCTTAGAATAAACATAATATTTTTCATAATATTTTTCATAAGAAAATTTTCTATATATTATGCGTTTTATAGTTAAATAACTATTCATATTGTATTCTCTTACCCCTCTTACCCCTCTTGCTTTGACTTTGAAGGGGATTAAATTAGGATAATTTTTCAGGGATATTTTTTCTAAAGTTGGGGATAGATATTCGCCCATATAATAATCTACCTCTCTATCCTCTATACATTTGTTTAATAGCATCAGGAGATTGTCGGAGATAGGCTCTTTCTCCATCCTGCGAAACAAGTTCTCTAAAACTTGCGATGTGCTTACCCCAGAGATAAGTTCAGCGTTTTCCAACAATTCCTGATTAGTCATTGCTTGGAGGTCTTTAGCGTATAGAATACGATGTCCTACCAAGCTTCTGCATGTCTTGCAGAAACACCTGCCTACTAATTCGTGAGCGTCGTATTGGTCATGCAATATCTTTAATTGTTCTTTGGTCATGCTTCCTCCCATTGGACTTTAGTGCGTTCCATAAGTATCTTACTAAATCCACCATATGAGATTATTTCTTTTACTTTGTCTATATTGTTGTTGGTATAATTCAAATATAGAGGGCTATTTTTTGCATCCCTAATTTTATCTTGCATGTAGTCCAAAATTTCCTTTACATCGTTAATGTTTCCTTTTATGTTAGAGATTATCCTACACATTTGACTTATATATCTCAATCTCTCCCTTTCTTTATCTATAAAATAGCATATGATTTGTTTTGGTATTTGTATCCCATAGTAATCTATTTGGGAAAGAATCGCACAATCAAAATTGTCTTTGTAAATTCTTTCTAATTCCTCTTTTGTGGTAATTATCCCTTTGGCTAACTTTAATGCTATATTATATGTCTTCTCCTTAATCAATTTATCTATTTCTTCTGAGGTCACATTCTTTTTCAGAAGGAGAGCTTCAAATAAAACATATTGTTCGTTAGCCTTGTTCTTTATTATCTTTTCTAAGATAAGATTAAAGTCCCCAATCTGTTCAAGAGTTTTCTTGGGAAGGTATTTGGGAGGGATTAGGTTTTTAGCAAATCCACAATCCTTACACACCAAATCCCTCGTCCTTGCCTTTATGAAGTCGTGGGAATTATATATTTCATGTAAATTATGTATTTTATTTATATCCATATTATCCTCCTTTATCTTCCATTATTTTTTTGTGGAAGATGCTCATTTCTGCGGCTTCTATCTCGCCTTTAGTGTATCCTTTCTTCAGCGTTTTAGATATCATAGTCATAAACATCCCTGCTTCCTCAGCGGTTATCTTCCCCGATATTGCTAATACTCTGAATATCCCAGCCAGAATTAGTATGTCTTCTTTAGCATTTTTTATTTTTTTAGTTTTATTATCTATTATTTCTTTTATTTCTTTCATTTCTTCCTCCTTTCCCGAACACGTCGGACAACCCTAAGAATTTCTTCTCTCCCATATCGCTAATAGTCAGGAATTCACCAAACTCCTGCTTCATGTAGCTATATAACTTATTACCTCTTACTCTTCTTATTATATGTAGCAAAGAATAAGAAAAGCTTTTCCTCATACGATTTATCTCTTCGGGGTTAGCTTCTAAGAGGTCGATTATCATTTGCTGGTCTATCTTGTCGATTATGTTTTCTTTGATTATAAAGCTCCACAAGTCATGCAATTGGGCATATCTCAATATTGGAGTAGTATATATCTTCCTCGTCAAAAATATGCTTACCAGCAATACCCTGTATAGATATATATAATTAGTCCTGTCGCATTCTTTTATTAGCTCTTCTTGATTGAATGGGATTTTGGAATACAACAGGCTATATAATCTAACAATTAAATTGTTGTCCTTGTTGTTATATATCTTAGAGTAGTATTGGTTAGCATCAAAAACTTGAAGCTTTTTCTTTATGTATTTGGGAAGGAGTTCGTATTTAACGAACCGACTCATCTTCCCGCATTCACATACTTTACAATGTTTGCATTGAATCATATCGTGAGCATCATATTGGGAATGTAGATTAGCTAAATTATTTTTCATATTTCCTCCTTAAAGGGAGGGCGAATCTATCACCCTCCCTTTTGTAATTTTTATTTCCTTACAATGTCTCCCATGTTTATTACTTCTCCGAAGGGCGCTGCGCCCCCGTCGGGACTAACCCAGATAGTCTTTATCCCTGGGTCTGATTCGGGAAAGTCGCCTAGCAGGTCTGTGAAGTAGACTATCATCTTAGCGTTCTTTTCTTTGGCTAGTTTGAATGCTGGGCGGAAGTCAGTCCCACCAGCCGCTTTTCTCGTAAACTTCTTCCCAAGCAACCCTCTCGCTGAGAGTATCTTTATCGGCTTCCCAACTATCTCGGTATCTATTTGGTAGATTTCCTTTGGAGCTGGGATAGACAAAGCTACTCCGACAAACTGGCTAAGCAAGTCATCCTCTATACTGCCCGACACATCCAGGAAGATGAAGACCTTCCCTTCCGCTTCTCTCTTCTTGCCAGGGATTATCCCTGTCAAGTCAGGGAATCGTCTATTGGGCTTTGTATAGGAAGCTGTGAACCTGTCGGACAAAGAGGCTGATATTAAGCTTCTCAGCTTATATTTCCAATTGACTATCTTATGCTGAGCTTCAAGCTGTGAATTAAGCTGGTGGGATAGCTTGCCTTTATATTTCTGTGCTATCTCTCTTAACTTGTTCTCCATATCCTTTACGACAGCTTCAGACTCTTCGGAGTTCTCCCATTGGCTGTGGTCGTCCATAGATTTCTGTCCTTTAATTTTGTCTTTCTTTGCATCCTTAAGCAAGTCTCGGACGTATTCTTCGAACGATTTCCCAAGCTCATATTTTTCGAAAGGTTTCTTTGTGGGATAAACCGCATCCTTTATTGGGGGATCTCCCAAGATAGAGTTCACAGCCATGTCAGCACCTATATTCTGGATTTCATGGGGGACACCCAAGTTCCTAAGATCCTTGTCTCTTAGAAGATGTCCAAGGACTACATGGAGGACTTCATGGGCTAAGACATATCTGAGTTGATAGAAATCAAGCTCTTCTAAAAACTTTCTGTTTATTAGTAGCTTGATTCTCCTGTCTTTAACCATGACCCCCATGGTTTCTATGATTTCGCTTTCCTCTATATCGAAGAGCATCAAACAATCACCGTAGTATTGCATGTCGAATTCTCTATCCATCAGCATACCCTTGATGATTGTCGGTATATTTCCCATTTCCATACTACCTCCTATGGGAGGGCTGGATAACCAGCCCTCCCGACTAAAGGCTTATTTTCCCATGAGCTGCTGAATTTCCATATTTAACTGAATCATGGCTTCGCTATGTTTAGCGGAGAACTCGGGAGCGACTTTGATGATTGCGTTGAATGTCTTACGTTTGTCCTGCCCGACCATCTTCTTAAACATGGATATCGCAACCTCTTCCAAGACCGTATCTTCAAGGAATTTCTTGATTGATTTAGCCACATCGTCCTTGAAGGTCTCGCCAGATATTTCAAAGGCGAAGTCGTACGCCGTTGCTATTGCCTTATGTTTAAACTCTTTTTGATGCTTGGCGTATCGTTCCTGAAGTTTCTTATCCTTCAGGTACTTGCCGCTGAGGATATCCTTAGCCGAGACAGGCGGCTCTGGGTCTGCCAAGAAGCTCTCGAACGCTACCGCAGCCTCTGCTCCAACAGAGCCTGACAAGATGTTCGAGACGCTGGAGCTAATTCCAGCTTCCTCGTGCATCTTGAGAGCCAACCAGCCTCTCTCCCAGTTTCTGGGATTAGGAACCTGATTGAACTCCGTAACGTTCTTGATGTTATTAACTTGGCAGAAGAATTTGGGATAGGTCAGCAAAAACTGAACTATCTTCTCGTCTATCCCTCTTTTCTTCGCATAATCAACCCATTCACCCACCTCAGCTTTGACTCTGATTATGTGGGCTCTGGATATGAAAGCTTCACCCAGAATCTCTATGACATCCGCTTCGCTAATCGGATTAGCGCAAGCGACTATCGTATGGAGCTCAGGGTTGGATTTATACCCAACCGAACCTCTACCTTCAATTATCTTGAAGACAGCTTGGATAGAGGATATGTGTCCTCTATTAGGTTCGTCGAAGTTGATTATCGCCTTCTCGTTGTAGGGAGGCAGAACCTTACATATGTATTCGCCTGACGATGTCGGGATACCTGTGAGGTCTGCGGGTTCAACAAGAGCGGTTCTGATGTTGTAGGGTTTTGCTCCAACCTCAGCCGCTACCTGTTCAACCATTTGCGTCTTCCCTATTCCGGGGACGCCGACCATCATCAGAGTGATTTTTTCTTTCGACTCTGCGATGGCTTTGAGAAGCCTTTTGGCTTCCATCAAGCTATACTCTTTCATTCGTACCTCCTATTTATTTTACTATTATTATAATCTCTCTGCCTTTTTCTACAAGCTCGGGAATTACACAAGATTGCAATCTATGCCCTTCCCTTATGACAGCGATTTTGTTCTTCGGGATGTCATTAATATCGACAGTTGGACCCCATAAGTCTACAACGTCTTTTTTTAATTTCATGACATCCTGCTCACAAAGATATCTTTTCCCTTTGATATTTTTTGTGGCAACCTTCTTTGTAAGAACACTTACAAGAAGTTTGTATTTTGAAACCCCGTATTTATTCATGGCTTGGGTTTCGGTAAGCCATGTCTTTCTCTGTTTCATTTTGTCCTCCTATATAGTTAATTTTAAATCCTCTAAATAATCTAACAGCTCTACATCTCCTTGAAGGATAGCGACATCCTTCTTGAAGATTATAACTATTGTATCATTTTTTTCAGGAGATAAAACTTCCTCATCCTTTTTACGATGGAGTAGCCTTTCTCCAATATCTTCCCCATAATTTTCTTTGGGGGATATTTCAATGTTACTTGGTCTATTATCATAACTCCCCCTTTATATATCTATCCAACAAGGATTTTTTTAATTCTTTCCTCTGCTGAGCATACTCTTCATATATCTCAGGCATAGCCTTAAGGAATTGGGGAGACATAAGAAGAGTGGGATTCTTCTTGAAGAGATTGTCTAAAGCTTGTTTTGGATTATCAAGCTTAGAAATCAAGAAGAATATCCCAGCCAAGTCGCCAGACTCTATCTTAGAATCGACGACATCTTGGAGAGTATGAAGTTTCAATTTATTTATTTCTTCTATAAGCATTTCATAGTCTCCCCAAGTGTTTATATGATAACACGAGCATATAAAACTATGTGGGTCGTGCCCATAGTTCTCGTGTATCTTAAACAAGTTTACAAGATTTATGTCTATCATACCTCTACCTCCTCTATCCTGTCAAGGATAAGTGTTGTAGGAGTCCAATCCATATTATTGGGTTGGACTAAGAAGTTATTCATAAGCAAGTGGGTTTTGCTAACCCATATAAGATTGCCTATGAAAACTTTACCTTTCTGAGGCTTTTCTTTTGAGTTATCTTGGTAATATTTCCCTTCCTCAGATAGGTTTCTCTTGCCTGATTTAGGAGAGTATACTATCCTAATAACGCTTCCATCCATTACAGGATAGAAACGGAAACGGGAATCGTCCATCTCAGAATCAAGTTTTATACTTTTCCCGTCCATAACAACCTGCCTTTGTGTATATAAGCAGGAGAAGAATTTTTTAAGTTCTTCTTTGTTTGTTATTTTCATTTTACCTCCTTTGCTACATCTACCCCTTCCAATATCCTTAGGTAGATGTTTATTAAATCTTGCTCATTAGGTATGTAATCTTCATTGGTAGTTATACCAACTCTCATTGTAACATCCCCTTCGGAATTGTAGGGGAGTTCTTTCGGGAACACATACCTATGTAAGGTTATAAGAGAATCATCCGTCAATACCTTAAGGACTGATTTGCTCTTATAGACCTTAATCCCATCTTTTTCGAAAGCCAGTTCTAACGGCGTAGATTCCTGTTCCATCGTAGGAATCTCGTAGTTAGTCATCTGGTTTACGACGTGGGACAATCTTGTTATCGGGACCCCGTTCTTATTTATCAGCGTGAAGTGAGCCCCGCAATGACAGACCTTGTTCACGAATTCGTGGCTCTTGTATGTACTGTGAAGCAAGGCTGTGGATGGGTCTATCTTCATAACACCTCCTATTTTGTAAATTTATGTTCCCCAAGTATCATATTTAAATTTACAATATTTCTCATATGCTTGGTAGTCTTCTATTATGGGGTTGTATTCCCCAACAATTTCTACTTTATATACAACCTTATATTTATCCTTATAATAATAATAGACATTGGCTAAAGTATTGGCTTTTATTTCGTCGGGGAAATATTTTATATCTACATACCCAAATCTTTCATGGTCTCTATCGTCGTTAGAAAAACCTAAAGATGCTTTATCAGTTACCCACTTGCCCCCACCTAAAGCTAAACTAGTTCCAAATTCATTACTAAAAAAAACATATTTAAAATGTTTTTTAACATCAAAATTTTCTAATTTTTCTAAAAAGTTATCCTTATTGAGATCTTTCTCAGTCTCAATAAGTTTCTCTAAAACCTCTTCTCCGATATCTAATATCAGATAATCCCCGTTATGGAATATTATTTTTTTAGCGTATTCTAATTTTTCCACATGTATTTTGTTCATAATAACCTCCTATATTAATATTACTTTATCTTTAATTTTATCTGTATACTCTTCCTTTATCCCATCAAAAAACTTCTTCGAGAATTTACCTCCTTTATTTCTCTTGGGAGGATATAGAAATGGTCTTTCCCGCCCGTCCAGACTTCTATCTTATCACCTTCTTTGGTGACAGATAGCATTTCGAATTCGGATTTAATTGCCTTAATGGCCTCATCCGAATTGAAATAAAGACCGACAATCTTGTCAGCCTTTTTCCAGTTCTCTTCGTCAGGGGTAATTAACCCCTTTACTTCCACTATTTTCATTTCGCCTCCTTATAAATTCCCTTCTTTTATTTTTTCTTGGAACCCATATACTGCATTCCATACATCAACAAATGTCCAATAGTTCATCTTATCCCCGAATATGTAATGCAATAATGTTCCTTGCCAATAATATCCTTTCCCGACATCAAGCTTAAACATTTTTAGCTTGATAAGTTTTGACTTCTCTTGTTTTATTTTTTCGTCCAATTCCTCATTTTTTTGCTTAAGTTCTTTATATAACTTAAGCAATTCCGAATATGAAAGGTTCTCATATTCGGTTCCTTTGAAGTATACCTTAATAGCCTCTTCAATACTAATTTCTTTATTGATATACTCCTTATGATTAGATTTATGTTGGTCGTAAGGGTCATCGAAGCATTCATCGTCATCATCAACACAATATGGGAGTATTGATTCCATACTCCAATACGACTCTTCGGAGGAAGAAACTTCTAAAATAGCTTTGTCCCCCTTATGTTTAATTTTAAGGAATACGGAGTTAGCTAAAGATTTTAAAGAATCTTCTGCAACTCCTTTTATTTCATTTAACTTAGTGTAGGTGGACAAAGATTCCTCCCACAGATTTTTCAATTCTTGGAGGTTAACATTTTTAACCTCCTCTATCATCCCATCAAGCCCAAGACATTCTTCTACGGTTTTGATGGGAGTTTCGGTCGGGAGGGATTCTAAATTTCCCCAACCGATTTTGCTTTCCTCAAAATATCCACAGGAGACACATTTATATACCAATTTGTCTCCTTGGATATTTTTCCCAAAGTTATGTGGAGATTTTACCTCCTGCATTTCTCCACATTGTTTACACACCTCTATTTTGAGGTGCGTTTCAGAGTCTATTATCTTAGACTCTTTTTGAAGGAATTCGTGGGGATTTTCTTTCCCACATACTTTGCAGCTCTCCCCACACTTCAGGTCCGAACAATCATGGACCAGAAGCCCGATAATGGGGACTTTCTTCCCCTTCTTATCGGTTATTTCCTTGACTACAAATCCTTCGTAGTCAAGGTTTGCATCATAGGCATATTCTTTGCCTATGATGATGAAAGGGCTGGGAATATACCAGCCCTTGTCTCCCTTCTTGGGGGAATATTTTTCCCCATTAAAAAAAACCATTCTTCCCTCCTTCGAGGAGGATGTACCTAATGGTACATCTCCTCGTATTCCACTGAAGACCCCTCATCTTCTTGAAAGGTCTCAAGCTCAGAATCAATCTTATTGATCTGAGCGAGAAGTTCCTGCTTCTTTTTTAGAAGCTTAAGGAACTCCTTTACTTTCCCCGCCAATTCAGCGGGGAAGTTTTTCTTGGATATGAATCCGTTTTTGGATTCGTATCCAAGGACCTTGTCCTTATTATCAAGGACAAGGTTTCCTCCCATGAACGGGAGTTTATATTTCCCGTCCATGGAGAGGAGAGAAGCAAATGTTAACATTGCTCCTCCTATCCCCAACCTTCGAGAGAGTACAGCTTAATCTCTCCCGTAAGGATTTACGGTGGTGTTTGCCTTACGAGAGGCTACATCTCCCCACCCTAAGATGGGGAGGTATAGCCCCTTTCGGGGCGGATACATTCACAGCTTGAAGCTCAGCATAAGATAGTCAAGTGCAATATATCCCTGTCGGCTTTTGGACCGCAGATGGGGACCAGATAGCTGGAGGCCCCCATCTGAATAAAATCATTTTCCCTCCTTAAGGCTGGATTTTAATCCAACCTTGGTGGCGGAATACCGCCACCTTTTTGACACTCCCGTCAGGGAGTGTCTCTTCTTTTGACTCCCTGACGGAATGGGCGTAATATAAAGTTACGCCCATGTCCTTAGCCTTTCGGCTAAGGACAGCCTGAAAGGCAGGCGACCCTCCAGGCTGATAGACCTCGCCACCCTCCTTGATGGCGAGGGAGCAGAGGTCAGAGGCCAAAGCCTCTAACTCTGACACCTCAGCAGAGGTGTTGTTCAACCTCTGCTGAAGCTCCTTTCCACCTTCTAAGGTGGAAAGCAGTGAGAACCCTTCGCCCTGCTCGGGCAAAGGGGTATGGGCTGATGCCCATATCTTTTTCATATTTCCCATTTTTCCTCCTTCCCACCCCCTCGACTTGGGGCGCCCTTGTATTTGTTAAGCCCCCAAGGGAGGGGCCGAGTTTGTTTGCGGTTTACCCTTCTCCGTTTAAGGAAGGCATCCCTACCGCTAAGGTCCTTCCCGAGGAGACCATCCATACCCAGGTCTTCCAATGGGGAGTGAGATACACTCCTCACTCACGAGTGGGTATTTATTTCTTATCGGAACCTCCCCAATACCCACAGAGAGGTTCCTAGGTCGGCGCCCCATAAACGCCGCCTCCACACTTTAGCTGGTGTTGCCACCAGTTTGGAAGGAGTAAGTGTGGGGAAACTCCTTCCCCTCTTTCAGCCTTTGGCTGCCCCATGCCCCTCCGTAGAAGAGTTTAGGGGACCCTCGCTCTTGTCGAGGGTTATCAACAGACACAGCCTCTCCTGGGCTGTATCCTAAGCATCCAAGTTTCCTTGGATGGCAGCACTCTTAGGTGCTGCAGTCCCCCAGCATAGCTGGGAGGCTATATCTTCCCCACTTATCAGTGAGGAAGGTATAGCCCCCCCTTGGTTAGGGGGGGAGATTTTTGTTTCCCTTCTTATCGGGATCGCAACTCCTACAATTATGAGGACAAGAGCCTTACCGCCGTCTTTGGGTTTCAGTTCCCTTCTTATCGGGATCGCAACTCCTACGGCTTCTTAAAAGAGAAGCCCTAACTTGGAGAGGGTTGTTTCAGTTCCCTTCTTATCGGGATCGCAACTCCTACTGGTCCAACCGTTACTCAGCATTATAAGGAATTAAGGTTTCAGTTCCCTTCTTATCGGGATCGCAACTCCTACATTTACCCTACATATTTAAATGTAGGGTTGACGACAGATATATTATCTGCCGTCACAATATTTATAGGCACGGCTGGGAGATAGGGGGGGGCATTTCC
>Ga0209720_1000837_pt1 | contig 29636 bp, 22 predicted proteins | sample AD_JPNMR3_MetaG_FD_184426 | JGI IMG/M metagenome (GOLD analysis project Ga0209720, IMG submission 184426) | Active sludge microbial communities of municipal wastewater-treating anaerobic digesters from Japan - AD_JPNMR3_MetaG (SPAdes) (version 2) | ecosystem: Engineered > Bioreactor > Anaerobic... | reverse complement strand
AGCTTAACGATGAAGGCGTATGGCAGCACTCTTTCGAGGACAGCAGGACGAGCAGGAACAGGAAGGCCGGCGACGCAGCTATCGGCGACGCAGCTATTATAAACGGCGCTGTGGCCGACAGCGATACCCTCTGGGCAAGCATCGACAAGCTTAAGGATTATCAGAAGCCCGGCGCTCTGTACCTTATGGACGGCAACAATAAGAAGCTGTTCAACCTTGTTATGCTGCGCAACAATATTTATACGGCTTCTATCCTTAAATATATACCCGACGAAGAAAACAAGCTTGTTATAGCTCCCAACGCCTTCTACCGCTTGTCGATGTGGGTAAAGACCGACGATATCGACGACGATATGGGCCTCAACATAGCCCTTCTGCGCAAGGACGGCGACAGCCAGCTTACAAGCCTGAGCAAGATTAACGCCAACAACGAGTGGACGGAAGTTGTGTTCTACCTGCAAGGCTCTTCCGACGACCCCGCCGAGTTCTACCTCAAGTTTACGCTCGGCTCTGGCGACAACTACACCCCCGCCAACCATATTAAGGGCACCGTTTACCTGTCGGCTTTCACCTACAAGAAGATAGCTTACAGCGAATACAACACTACAAGCTCCGACAAGTACTCCACCAAGTACAGCGTGCCGTCGTCGACCACCGCCAAGGACACCATCTCCAACGGCTGGTTCACCAACCTCGACACCGCCACCTTCACGAGCGAGAATAAAGACATCTTCGACGAAGATGACGGCAGCCTCATCGGCGTAGCCATCCCCTCCAGCTGGACCGCCAAAGCCGCCGAGTCCGGCCTCACCCAAAAGCCCAAGGATGTCAAGCTTGACGGCACAGTCCTCAGCTGGAAGAAAGGCTCCGACTTCGACGAGATGTACTTTATCTATGTCGACAACCTCAAGGTTCCCGACGATAAGAATCCCGGCAAGACCAAAACCATAAATAACTATTATATGGATATGGTTTCGAGGAACAACAATGACGAGTTTACCTACGACCTGAATGACGCCGAAAACAAAGCCGCGGACGAGTTCGGCGTGTCCATAGCTATTAAAGGCGCTACCTATAAGGTAAGGGCGGTCTCCTCGACCGGGGGCTTCTCCGACTTCGCCACCGCCAGCAGAACCTACGACGGCGACGACATAAACAAAGAGCTGTATAATGCCGAAAACATTAACAAGAATATGCCCAAAGCCGGCGTTATCGACTACACCAAGTACGAGGCTATAACCGACAATTACAGCGGGTATTCCTTCTACACGGGTAACTCCGACCCCTCGGCCGTAACCAAGGGCGGCGAGGCTGTATATGTAAGCCAGTACAACAAGCTGCTTATGGTATCCTCGCAATACCCCACAAGGATGGGCTACCTTAGCCCCTCGACCGGCTCGCTGACTTCCAACGCTTACTATATGATAAGCGTATGGGTAAGGACGGAACCCGGCTCGCTGGCCAGCGTAACCATAAACAACAAGTCCAATGTTATAACCTACGCTCCCGTTGAGGAAGACAACAATGACTATATCGGCTTTGTTAACATCGACACCAAAGGCGAGTGGAAGCAGATTGTATTCTATATCCAAACAACAAAGATGTCCTCGCCCGCAGGGCTGCAGCTCGAGCTGTACCTCGGCAACAAGTACGCCAAGCCCGAGAAGATAGGCACCGACGAGTACAAGAAGGGCCTCTCGAAGGGTACCGTATACTTCGACGACATAACCTTCAAGAAGCTCGAAAGCGAAGCCGAGTACAACAGGCTTGCCTACGGCAGCGAGAAGCCCGAAGACGGAGACCTCGAGGAGAACACTTACTACATCCTTAAGGACAATGTGCCCAGCAACCTGTTTGTAAACGAGTACATCTTCAAGCGCATAGACCTTACAACCGACTCTTTCGACAGCTATACCGAGGGCACCGATCCTCTGGGCGGCACCCCCGGCGCGTACACCCACTACAATGTGCAGAACGCCAAGGGCTACAACTCTTCGGACGATGTGCCCGCCATGCTCTACGGCGTTTACGACAAGCGCGATGTATGGGAGAAGATAGGCGACGACCTCACGGATCCCTACGCCATGAAGCTCTTCCAGCTGTTTGGCGACAGCGGCGAGGCAAATGACGCCGTAATGCGCTCCTTCCTCACCGAGAATGTAGGCACGGGCAACCACTACCTGCTGCTTGTAAACCTTGTGGACAACGGGCAATACTACCTGACTTCGGATACCTTCTCGCTCAACTCCAACACCTACTATAAGATTAGCTTCTGGGCGAAGGTAAAAGCTCCCGAAGGCAAGAAAGCCGAGTTCCGCTTCGAGTACGGCAACGCCACCGACAGGTGGTCCACCGTATACATCGACAGCGAAGAATGGACCGAGTACACCTTCTATATCTACAACGGCGACACCTCAAGCGTATCCAACAATAAGTTCGCGTTCTATCTCGGCTCCAACGAGAGCAAGGTAGAGGGCGACAACCTCGAGGATATGTTCGCGGGTATGCTGATAATCGACGATGTGACCTTCGTGCCGCTTTCGAGCGACGAAGAATACACCGCCAAGGTTGCCGAGTACGAGGCTATGTCCGACGAGCAGAAGGCAGCCGCCGGCTTCGGATACTACAAGTTCGAAAAGGCCGAACCCACGCCCGGCGACGATGACGATGACGACGGTAAGGACGACGAGGACAGGAAGAATCAAATTAACAGCCAGCTGTGGCTCCTTATCTCCTCGATAGTAATCGGCGCCCTCCTGATAGCGGTAATAGTTGTGCTCATCTGGAGAACGGTGAAGAAGCGCATCAAGAGGAACATCCCGGTAAAGGTTATGAGCAATGTGCCCGTAAACCTCGAAACCAAGCACGAGCGCAAAGCCAAGACAACAAAGAAAGACCTGCCGACGGACGATTACACAGACTAATAATTAAATACAGAAAAGGCTCTCGGAAGAGAGCCTTTTTGTTGTATATAAAGTTAATTACGCTAAATTTTCATAGCCCGCATAGCGTTAAGTATCGCTATTACCGACACCCCGACATCGGCGAATACGGCAAGCCACATATCGGCAAGGCCCAGGGCGGAAAGAATGAGGACGGCGAATTTAACCCCGATGGCGAATGCTATGTTGGTTTTGGAGATTGCAAGCGTTTTGCGCGCCGTCTTTTTAGCCTTTATTATCCCGTCTAACCTGTCGTGCATAAGCACTATGTCCGAAGCTTCTATGGCGCTGTCGCTGCCTATGCCGCCCATCGATATGCCCACATCGGCTCTCATAAGGGCGGGAGCGTCGTTTATGCCGTCGCCCACAAAGGCTACGGGGGCTTTTTCGCTTGCCATTATAGACTCTAATTCGGCAACCTTTTTGTCGGGCAGAAGCCCCGCTTTATAGTGGTCTAAACCGGCGTCTTTTGCGATTTTGGCTGCTACCGCCTCGTTGTCGCCCGAAAGCATATAGGTCTTTATGCGGTTTTGTTTAAGGTACTTTATAACCGAGGGCGTTTCGTCGCGGAGGGCATCCGATATCACTATGCTTCCCGAGAAGCTTCCGTTATGGGCGACATATACCACCGTGCCTGAACTTTCGTTTTCGGGGATGTAATCAATGCCGTATTCTTCCATAAGTTTAGCGTTGCCGCATAGGATAACGCTGCCGTCCTTTTTAGCGGTGATGCCCAGCCCCGCGTTTTCGGTTATGGCGTAACCGGTATCGTAGGGAAGGGGGCAGGCTTTAAGGATACTTTTTGCTATGGGGTGGTTGGAGCCCGCCTCCGCCGACGCCGCGAGGAATAAAAGTTCTTCTTTATTCCTTACAGGGTTTACCTTTTGAACCTCGAACACGCCTTTTGTGAGCGTGCCCGTCTTGTCGAATACTACGGCGCAAGCCTTATCAAGAAGTTCCAAACCCTGTGCGCCTTTTATGAGCACGCCGTTTTTGGAAGCCCCGCCTATGCCGCCGAAGAAGGAGAGAGGGACGCTGATAACGAGGGCGCAGGGGCAGCTTACGACAAGGAAGGTGAGAGCGCGGAATATCCAATCGCTCCAGTTGCCCAGGAAAACAGGGGGGATTATCCCTATGATTAACGCCGAGAATACCACGGCGGGGGTGTAGTATTTGGCGAAGCGGGTGATAAACCTTTCGACTTTGGCTTTTTTGGAACCAGCGTTTTCTACAAGGTCAAGAATCCTGGATACCGTGCTGTCGTAGAAGTGCTTGTCGGCTTTTATGTGCAGCACGCCTTCGAGGTTTATAACCCCGCTTAGCACGGTGTCGCCCTCGCCTATGCTGACGGGGGCGCTTTCGCCCGTTAATGCGGCTGTATTGAGGTAGCTTTTGCCCCGCACTACCGTGCCGTCTAAGGGTATCCTTTCGCCGGGGCGCACTACAAAGGTGTCGCCCACCTCAGCCTCTTCGGGCGGGAGGGAGATTTCTACCCCGTCACGGATAACAACGGCTTTGTCCGGGCGGATATCCATAAGGGCGGCTATCGAGCGGCGGGACTTGCCGATAGCGTAGCTTTGGAACAGTTCGCCTACCTGATAGAACAGCATAACCGCGACCGCCTCGGGGTATTCGCCTATTACGAAGGCTCCTACGGTAGCTATCGACATAAGAAAGTTTTCGTCAAACAGCTTGCCGCGCCCGATATTCTTTGCCGCTTGTAAAAGCACATCCCAGCCTATGGAAAGATATACAATACCGTACAGTACGCCAAGTATGTATTGTTTGGGCCCCGCTACCTTGTCTATGATAAAGACAACGATTAGCCCGGCTAAGGATGCGCATATTCTTATAAGGTTTTTCGTATGTTTATCCATAAATTACCACACAAATCGGTCAGTTTACAGCCCTTTTATTACGCAATCGGGCTCGAGCTTTTTGGCTACTTTGTGTATCTTTTCGACGGCGGATGCGTATTCGGCATCGTTTATGTCGAGCGAAAGCCTTTGCGATATGAAGTTAAGAGATGCCGCGTTTACGCCCGCTATGTCGGATATGGCTTTCTCGAGTTTTGCTGCGCAGACCGCGCAATCGAGATTTTCTATTCTTGCTATCTTTCTCATGGTTTACCTCTTTTAATTTTTATACGATATATCTGAATCCTTATTGTACCGTTACTCTGTGATATGCTCTATCGCCGTGCGCAGTATCTTTTCGATATGGTCGTCGTTTAGCGAATAGATTACCGTTTTGCCTTGCTTCCTGAACTTGACCAGCTTGTTGTGTCTTAGCACTCTTAACTGATGCGATACGGCAGAAACCGTCATATTGAACAGCTTTGCGATGTCGCAAACACACATTTCGCTAACCAGTAGAGCCGACAGGATGTTTGTACGGGTGCTGTCGCCGAACACCTTAAAAAGCTCCGAAATCTCGTATAAGATATCCTCGCTTGGCATCTCGGCTTTTGCCTTCAGGACTACATCCTCGTGGGCGCATTCGGTGGCGCAAAGTGCGCTTTTTGATGTCTTCATATAGCCTCCGTATATTTGAATGGTTGTTCAACTGTTTGTATTATAACTCCCACTTCATTATATGTCAACCGATTTTTATATTGTAGTTTGTCGGCGTTTTGATATTGACAAAAAGGAGATTTTGTTATATAATCATTTGGGCACTTAATTAAGATAATACTATAGTAACTATATATATATCCTAATTATATATGGTAAGAAGGAAATAAATTGAGCTACCTTTTTAATAGGGGAATTCATCCCAAAGACAAGAAAGAACTCACGGCAGACCTACCGTTTGAGGTCATGTCCGCACCCGCTAAGGTATATATACCGCTTTGCCAGCATATCGGCGCCCCCGCTAAAGCACGCGTTTCTGTCGGAGACCGCGTTAAAGCCGGCACGCTTATAGGCGAGGCAACGGGCTTTATCAGCGCCAATGTACACAGCTCGGTATCGGGCACAGTTGTCGCAATAGAGCAGCGCGAAAACGCCGCGGGGCGCAAAATAGACCATATCGTAATCGAGAACGACGGGCTTTATGAGGAGGAAGCTTTACCTCCGCTCGAAAACCCCACAAAGATGGATATATTTACGAGGTGCTACGACGCGGGCATTGTAGGCATGGGCGGCGCCACCTTCCCAACGCATGTTAAAATTCAGCCCAAAAAACCTATCCACACCCTCATAATTAACGGAGCCGAATGCGAGCCGTACATTACGGCGGATTACCGCATGATGCTGGAGCACCCCAAAGAGATAGTAGAGGGTATTTCTTATATTAAAACCGTACTGGGCGCGCAAAAGGTTGTTATCGGTATAGAGGACAACAAGCCCAAAGCCATAGATGCTATGCAGGCCGCCGTTGCCGGTACGGATATTACCGTACAAAAGCTTAAGACGAAATACCCGCAGGGCGGCGAAAAACAGCTTATCCATGCCGTTACAAAGCTTAAAGTGCCGTGGACGGGGCTTCCCGCCGATGTCGGGGTTATCGTCGTAAATGTAACGACGGCTTTTGCCGTGTATGAGGCTATCAAGCTGGGCAAGCCAAGTTACACACGCTTTATGACGGTTAGCGGCAAGGGTATCAAACGCCCCGCCAACCTTATAGTTAGGGTAGGCACGCCGTTTGAAGATGTTGTTGATTATCTCGGGCACAACGACTATGTTAAAGCAATCGTCGGCGGCCCGATGATGGGGCTAAGTATAGCAAACCTCAACCCCGTTGTCGCCAAAGGCAATTCGTCGCTTCTGCTTCTGGATAAATCCGAAGAAAGGGAAATAGAGCCCACCCCTTGCATAAACTGCGGAAGGTGCGCGATGGCTTGCCCCATGCGCCTTATCCCCATGATGACGGACAGGCTTATTCTTAAGGATAAGATTGCCGACTCGTACAAATATCATCCTCAGTGCTGCATAGAGTGCGGCTGCTGCGCTTATGTCTGCCCCGCCGACCGCCCCCTGGTGCAGTCGCAAAGGCTTGCCAAAAAGCTCATAAAAGAAAGAATGCAATAGGAGAGTATAAGATTGAAACTGCAGGTATCTTCATCTCCGCATATAGGGACAAAGCTCACAACCCAAAAGATAATGGGGCATGTCTGTATAGCCTTGTTGTTTCCCACCATCGCAGGCACTGTGATGTTTGGCATATACTCTTTTGTGGTGGTTCTTGTAGCCGCGGCGTCCGCCGTGCTCGCGGAGTTTTTATATAACAAAATTACCCGCCAGCCCCTAACGGTAAACGACCTTTCTGCATTGGTTACGGGAATGATACTCGGGCTTAACCTCCCGCCGACAGCCCCGCTTTTTGTGCCGATTGTAGGTTCGTTCTTCGCCATTATGATTGTTAAGATGCTGTTTGGCGGCATAGGCAGAAACTTCGCCAACCCCGCCGCGACGGCAAGGCTATTTCTGGTTTTGTCCTGGACGGGCTTTATGACCAATTACGCCGCGCCCGTCGATTATTCGCAGGGCTTCTGGAAGGCCTTTGTATCGGGATTTACCAAAGAATATGTAACTTCCGCCACCCCGCTAACCGCCCTTAAGGGCGCTTCGGGAGCGGTACCCGAAAGCATAAACCTTCTGGATATGTTTTTGGGGCGGATAGGGGGTTCGATCGGTGAAGTCTGTGCCGTCGCAATTATATTGGGATTTATTTACCTGATGATATTTAAGATTATAGACTGGAAGCTTCCGGTTGTTTACATAGCGGCTTCGGCGGTTGCGGCGCTCGTTTTCTATAAAAACGGCTGGTTGTTCATCCTGCCCACCTTGCTTTCGGGCGGTTTGCTGTTTGCCGCTGTATATATGCTTACCGATTACTCGACTTCGCCAAACACTACCATAGGCAGGATTATTTTTGCCGCTGGCGCGGGCTTCCTTACCGTATTGTTCCGCCGCTACAGCGGAATGGTTGGAGGCGTAAGTTTTGCCATCGTGCTTATGAACCTTACCGTGCCTTTGCTGGATAGGATTATCCCCAAGCCCTTCGGCTATGTTAAGCCTAAAAAGGAGGCGGCCCGTGATTAAGAAGCCGGCAGATAAAAAACCCACAGATTTCAAGAAAAGGCAAAAAGCCTTCTTTAAGTCCGAATCCCTCAAGGCGGTAGCCGTGCTTGCCATAATTGCGCTTGTGACCTCGCTTATCTTAAGCGTTGTATACCGCTTTACGGCGATAGACGAAGCCGAGGCAATGCGCAAAAAGATAAACGATGTCTACAACGCCGGCACCATCACCCCGATAGATGTATCGGGCTACGATAACAAAGCCGATAGCGTAATACTTAACGCCTTTATGGCCGAGGACGGCGCCTGCGTTGTCGTATCAAAATCCAAAAAGGCATACAACGCCGCGCAGGGCATAACCCTTTTTGTGATAATAAAAGACGGCAGAATCGCAAAAGTCGCAAACTATTCGTCTTCGGAAACCCCGGGGCTTGGCTCCAAGGCTTTGGAAGGCGCCTACCTCGAGCAATATGTAGGTATGCGGGCGTCCCGCCTTGCTTCGGGCGACGATGTAACAAGCCCATCCATCCCTCCGCTCGATATCAAATACATCTCGGGCGCGACCAAGTCTTCAACGGGCGTGAGAATTGCCGTCGAGGCGGCGGCGGCCTTTTATGTCAAGGAGGTGGCACAATGAAAGATCGCTTCAAGGGCGTAATAGAGCCCTTCTCCAACGGCATAGTAAAGAATAACCCCACCTTCCGCCTTGTGCTGGGCACCTGCCCCACGCTTGCGATAACAACCGCCGCGCTTAACGGCTTAACGATGGGGCTTGCTACCACTTTTGTGCTTATATGCTCTAACTTTTTGATTTCTTTGCTTCGCAATGTCATACCCGACAAGGTAAGGATACCCGCTTATGTTATGATTATCGCGGCGTTCGTTACCGTCGTCGATATGGTGATGGCGAAATTCCTGCCCGACCTGCACAAAACGCTGGGGCTTTATATCCCGCTTATCGTAGTTAACTGTATAATTATGGCAAGAGCAGAGGCCTTCTCCAACCAGAACGCGCCGCTTCCTTCGGTAATGGACGGGCTTGGCACGGGTATAGGCTTCACCCTCGCGCTAACGGTTATGGGCATAATAAGAGAGTTTTTGGGCGCCGGCTCCTTCTTTGGTATAGAGATACCGTACCTTTCGAATTACGCCATGACGATATTCATAATGCCCGCGGGCGCCTTCTTTGTGTACGGCTTCCTGATTGTGCTGTTTAACGCCGCCGTCGACGCAATACAGAAAAAGATTGACGCAAAAAGCGCAGGGCAAAAGCATCATGTCCTGCACGCCGAAAGCGCCGAACCGGAAGCTGCAAATAACGAGGGAGGGGCTGAATAATGAACTACGCTTTGTTTCTTATAATCAGCGGAATATTCATAAATAACTTTATACTCTCCCAATTCCTGGGGATTTGCCCCTTCCTGGGCGTGAGCAAAAAGATAGAAACCGCCCTCGGCATGGGTATAGCCGTTATATTCGTAATGGGCATAGCGAGCGTAGTTACCTACGGCCTTAACCTTCTGCTTGTTATTGCGGGCATAGAGTACCTGAGGACTATGGTTTTCATTCTGGTTATAGCCGCGCTCATACAGATTCTCGAGGTTGTGCTCAAGAAGTTTATGCCCTCGCTATACAGCGCGCTGGGCGTGTACCTGCCGCTTATAACCACCAACTGCGCCGTGCTCGGTGTGGCCATTATGAACATCACTTCGCTTGCCCAGCAGAGCGTGCTTTACGCCTTCTTAAACGGCGTAGCAAGCGGCGCCGGCTTCACGATTGCCATATTGCTGCTTGCGGGCATAAGAGAGAAAATAGAGACTTCGGATATCCCAAAACCCTTCCAAGGGTTCCCAATCACGCTTATTACTGCCGCAATAATGGCGATGAGCTTCGCGGCTTTCGCCAGCTTGATGTTCTAGGAGAATAAGATGGATATACTATTGCCTGTCGTTATATTAACTTCGCTGGCCACGGTGTTTGCCGTCGTTATTGTATTCGTGAACAAAAAGCTAGCGGTTCAGGACGACCCCAAAGTAGAGGAAATACTATCGCTGTTACCGAGCGCCAACTGCGGCGTTTGCGGAAAGGCGGGCTGCGCCGACCTGGCCAGGTCGCTTGTCGAAGGCAAGGCAAAGATAGAGGATTGCCCCTCATGTTCTGCGCAAAGCAAGGCAAAGATAGCAAAGATTCTGGGCGGCGATATTGCCAAGTTTGAGGATACCTTAGTGATATGCGCCTGCTGCGGAGGTAACGCCTGCGACGACAAATACGAGTATCAGGGCTACGGCGACTGCGCCTCGATTGAGCTTATCGCGGGCGGGCGCAAGGCCTGCTCCAACGGCTGTATCGGGCAGGGCAAGTGCAACAGGCTTTGCCCCTATGACGCCATACAGATAATAGACGGCGTCGCGTATATAGATAATACCGAAGACTCCAAATGCAGGCAATGCGGTATTTGCATAACCAATTGCCCCAAAAAGATAATGAAGCGTATACCCGCGAAAGCCGAAATCTATATTGCATGCAGCTCGTGCTACAAGGGTAAGGATGTGCGCTCGATGTGCAAAAAGGGCTGTATAGCCTGCGGTTTGTGCGCCAAGATTTGCCCGCAATCGGCCATAACGATGAAGGGCAACCTCCCGATTATCGATTACGATAAATGCAACGCCTGCGGCGATTGCCTCGCAAAATGCCCGACAAAAGTTATCAGGTGGCTAAAGCACGATTAATTATAAGCCTTTGGCGAACATAAATTACCGAAATGATTTGCGTGCCCCTTAGCGGGCGCTTATTTTTTTCTTAAATCGGTTTTGGCTGCCCGATTTGCTTGCCGATTGTGAAGAATGTGGTATAATTAACTATAAGCTGATAAAAGGAGATGATTCAATTGTCAAGCATTTCGATAGACAAAGAAAAATGTAAAGGCTGCGGGTTGTGCGTAAAAGCCTGCCCAAAAAAAGTGATAGAAATATCGGCTGACGAGTCCAACAAATCGGGATATTTCGTCGCCGACCCCGTAAGAATGCAGGACTGCATAGGCTGCACTTTCTGCGCCCTTATGTGCCCCGATGTCTGCATTACGGTAGAAAAGTGAGGTGCCTATGAAACAGTTAATGAAAGGTAACGAAGCAATAGCCGAGGCCGCGATAAGAGGCGGTTGCCGAGCGTTTTTCGGGTATCCAATAACCCCCCAGAACGAGATTCCTGAGTACTGCAGCAAAAGGATGCCCGAAGTGGGCGGCGTCTTTATTCAAGCCGAAAGCGAAGTATCGGCCATAAATATGGTGTACGGCGCCGCGGGAGCGGGAGCGAGGGCTATGACTTCAAGCTCTAGCCCCGGCATAAGCCTTAAGCAGGAGGGCATAAGCTACATCTGCGGTTCCGAATTGCCCTGCCTTATAGTCAACATCGTAAGGGCAGGCCCCGGGCTAGGCGGAATTCAGCCCGCGCAATCGGACTACTTCCAAGCAGTCAAAGGCGGCGGGCACGGCGATTACCATATGCTTGTTTACGGGCCCGAATCCGTTCAGGAGGCCGTAGACATCGCTTATGACGCCTTCGACAAGGCCGAAAAGTACCGCGCGCCCGTCATGATTCTGGGCGACGGCATGCTGGGGCAGATAATGGAAGCCGTAGAAATCCCGCCTATGAAAGACCCTGCCACCTTCCCCAAAAAGGATTGGGTAACCGACGGCACCGGCATCGGCTCAAACAGAAGGATTATAAATTCGCTTTATATAGAGCCCGACGCTCTCGAGACCGTAAACCACAGGCTGTTCGCAAGATACAAGGAGATGGCAGAGAACGAAACGGCTTTCGAGTGCTACAAGACCGATGACGCCGAAATAGTGCTCGTGGCTTACGGCACCGTTGCGCGTATTTGCAAGAGCGCGGTAAATATGTTAAGGGCTAACGGCATCAAGGCCGGCTTGTTCCGCCCCATAACCCTCTATCCTTACCCCTACGAGGTTTTGGCTAAGATTGCCGCTCAGGACAGCGTAAAGAGCTTCCTTGCGGTAGAGCTAAGCATGGGGCAGATGGTAGAGGATGTCCGCCTGGGCGTAAACGGCAAAAAGCCCGTTGAGTTCTTCGGCAGGACGGGCGGCGCGGTTATGTCGCCCGAGGACATCGTTAAGGTTGTTATGCAAAAGGAGGGCAGATAAATGGCGGTGGTATTTGAAAAAACCAAAATGCTCACGGATGTTAATTTTCACTATTGCCCCGGCTGCACCCACGGCATAGCTCACAGGCTTATCGCCGAGGCGCTCGAGGAGTTGGGCTGCGAAGGCAAAGCCATTGGTATCGCCCCCGTAGGCTGCGCAGTTTTTGCCTATAAATACTTCAACTGCGATATGCAGCAGGTTGCCCACGGAAGGGCGCCCGCGGCCGCCACAGGCGTAAAGAGGGTTTGCCCCGATAAAGTTGTTTTTGTGTATCAGGGCGACGGCGACCTCGCTAGCATCGGCACTGCGGAGATTATCCACGCCGCGGCCAGAGGCGAAAACATAACGGTTATATTCATTAACAACGCCATATACGGCATGACGGGAGGGCAGATGGCCCCCACAACCCTCATAGGGCAAAAGACTACCACTTCGCCCCACGGCAGGGACGCGTCCGTAAGCGGCAACCCCATAAAGGTTTGCGAACTTTTATCGACGCTGGACGGGCCTTCGTATATCGCCAGGTGCGCGCTTTCTGACCCCGCGAATGTCATGAAGGCTAAGAAGGCAATAACCAAAGGCCTTAAAAACCAAATAGAGGGCAAGGGCTTTTCGCTCATAGAGTTGCTGTCCACATGCCCCACAAATATGGGCATTACCCCGATAGCGGCTTTGGACTATGTAAAGAATGAAATGACCAAGATATTCCCTCTGGGCGTGTATAAGGATATCGACGCCGCGCAAAAATAGGAGGCATAAAGATGGAAGAAAAAATTATAATAGCAGGCTTCGGCGGGCAGGGTGTGCTTAGTTTGGGACAATTTCTGGCGTATGCCGCGATAGCCGACGGTAAAGAGGTTACATGGCTACCAAGCTACGGGCCCGAGATGCGCGGCGGCACAAGCAACTGCAGCGTTGTCATCTCCGACGAGAAAGTGGCAAGCCCGATAATATCCAACCCCGACTGCCTCATAGCCCTCAACAAACCCAGCCTTTATAAGTTCGAAAGCAGGGTAAAGCCCGGCGGAACGATAATAGTAAACAGCTCGCTTATATCCGACAAGGTAAGCCGCGACGATGTAAAGGTTATCTACCTTAACTCCCTCGAGCTTGCGCAGGAAGCGGGCCATCCCAAGACCGCGAATATAGTTGTTCTGGGCGCCTACATTAAGCACAGCGGGCTATTCTCCCTTGACCTCGTAGCCGAGACCATCAAGGAAAAATTCGCCGAAAAACCCAAGGTCATCCCCGCCAACCTTAAAGCATTGGAGCTTGGTTACAACGCTATTTAATTCAATATCGCTACTTAAAAAATAAAGAAGGGTTGTTTTCGGACAACCCTTTTTTACAATGCGATGATACGCCGACATTAATAAACCGCATATAAAACAGAACCCCTATTGATAATGCGCATAGAATGTGCTATCATATTCTAAATAAGGAGAAAACTATGAACCTGTTTACGGAAATCGCCATACTTTTCACAGGAATGACGGCGCCTGTTATTGTCTGCCTGGTGGTGGGGCTTATTTTCGTGATCATCGAGCTTTTTCAGCCCGGATTCGGAATTTTTGGCATAATAGGCGGGATTTTGCTTCTTGCCGCGATAGTCCTAAGGGTACTTGTGGGCGACGGCAATATTGTAGCGCAGATTTTCCTTATGCTCTTCTTTATGACAATAATATTGCTTATCGCTTTCGTGATTATGGTTGCGATGTCGAAGAAGGGCTGGCTTACAAAGACTCCGTTTTACCAAAAGCAAACGGCGGTGGGCATCGACCGCTCCGAAGGCACCGAGGATTACACCCATCTTATCGGCAAAGACGGTGTTGCCACAACCGACCTTCGCCCAATCGGCAAGGCCGAAATTGACGGCAGGATTTATGATGTTTCCTCCGACGCTTTTTATCTCGATAGAGGCGAAAAGATAAGGGTTATCGCAGTAGACGGCCTGAAAATAGTGGTAAAGAAGGCAGATGAGCCTCAAGCAAGACTTATTACAGAATAATTAGCAACGCAATTAATACAATAATTTTAATAAGGAGATAAGGAAAAATGGTAATGTTGGCACAAGCAGGGGTATGGATAGCGTTAATCGTTATTTTCGTCGTATTTGTCATTCTCGCGCTAATATTGATACCCTTTAACACATGGTTCAGGGCTCTTGTTTCGGGCGCGCCCGTATCGATTTCCAGGCTCATCGGTATGAAGCTTCGTAAAATCAGGGTCGCTATGATAGTTGACGCCTATATAACGGGAAAAAAGGCAGGGCTCAATATCGATATCGCCACCCTCGAAACCCACTATATGGCGAAGGGCGATGTCGTAAAGGTTGTTAACGCTCTAATAAGCGCGCACAGCGCAAACATTCCGTTAAGTATTCAGACGGCCATGGCCATAGACCTCGCCGGCCGCGATGTGCTTAACGCCGTTAAGGTATCGGTTAACCCCAAGGTTATCTCAACGCCCATGATTTCGGCAATCGCCAAAGACGGTATAGAGCTAAGGTCCAAAGCGATGGTTACCGTGCGCGCCAATATCGCAAGGCTTATCGGCGGCGCCGGAGAAGAGACGATTATCGCCCGCGTAGGCGAAGGCATAGTTACCTCGATAGGCAGCGCCACCTCGCACAAGGATGTTATAGAGAACCCCGACCGCATTTCCAAGACGGTGCTAGCCAAAGGTTTGGATACGGGCACGGCGTTCGAGATACTCTCTATTGATATCGCCGATGTCGATGTCGGCAGAAATGTGGGCGCACAGCTCCAGATGGACCAGGCCGAGGCGGACAAGAAGATAGCCCAGGCAAAGGCCGAAGAGAGAAGGGCTCTGGCCGTTGCCCAAGAGCAGGAAATGAAGGCCAAGACCCAGGAAATGAGGGCTCTGGTGGTGGCAGCCGAGGCCGAGGTTCCCAAGGCTATGGCGGATGCTCTGCGAGCCGGCAAGCTGGGCATAATGGATTACTACAACATGCAAAATATACAGGCTGACACCGCTATGCGCAACGCCATAAGCGGCGACCGCCCCGACGCTTCCAAACAACAGAACAAGGAAGAAAAATGAGCCTCTTTGACGAATTGATAAACTTCGAGAAAAACCCTTCCTCGAGCGCCATAAAGCCCGTGGAGGGAACTTCGGGTACGGCAAAAAAAGCGGTTGCGCAGGCGCCTAAAGCGCCTCCTCCCGCAAAAAATGCCACGCCTTCTAAGAAGCCCGAATCCCACACCCACCCCGCGTCGGAAGGGGCTTCTGTCAAAAAGGTGGACTATGCCAAATATGCCGGCGAGGGCTGTGAGGAGCACTACACCGACAGATATATCGCTCAGCCTTTCCTTACAGAAAAGGAGACTAAGGATTTGAGAGGCATAGCAAGGGCAATAGTAATAGGGGAAGTGCTCTCGGCGCCACGCGCAAAAAAACCATGGAGACCAAAATAGTTTGATGCTTCTCAAAATAAGCAAAGACAAGGGGGACAGCGAAAGCTGTATCAGGTACGCCGCCCGGGAATATATGGCGTTTATGGGGCTCGAAACCGAAGAGCCTGTCGAGATACGCCGCCATAAGGGCAAGCCCGTACTCGAAAACCTCCCTTTCTTTGTAAGTTTCTCGCACACAGCGGGCATGAAGGCCTGCGCCGTAAGCGATAAAGAAGTAGGCATCGATGTCGAAAGAATGACGGGCGGCAAGGATTTTGCCGCCCTTTCCAAACGCTTTTTCGCGGGCGGCGAAATCACCGGGAAGAGAAGGGAGTTCTATAAGCTCTGGACCGCGAAAGAGGCTCTTAAAAAGCTTACGGATATCCCGCTTATCGACGCTTTAAGGCTTTCGGATTACTCCAAAGTAAGGCATTTTGATATTATTGAGGGCATCTCGCTTTCGGTAGCGGGAGAGGGTAAATTCTTTATAGTTTTGTTTTTTTAGAAAACAAAAAGCGCCGAAAGGCGCTTTTTTAATTATCCGTATTAATGATATTTTCTTACCAATTATTGTTTGCTTCCTCTACAAACGCCAGCATATCCTTTATCACCAGGGTTTTGCCGTCGTCCAACACCACTTTACCGTTAAAATACCCGAAAACCTGATGGCAGGCGTTATTTACCCAGAGAAGCTTTATTGTCGTATAGTTGTCGAATATGGGGGTGAAAGCCATCTCAAAACGCTTGTCGTCGGAGGTAAAATACCAGGGGTCGGTGTAGTTTTCGCCTCGGGTATAGGTGATTCTGCCCAATTTATGGGTCCTGTGGTTGTAAAATACGGCGTTTTCGGAGGCAAACTCTGTATTTCCGAATACCCCGATGTTAAACCCGAAATATCCGTCCTCGAGCTTGTGGCTGCCGTTGCCCCACCACCATTTGTGCGAGAAGGGCAAAATGCCCCTGCCCCAATCTATAAGCCCGAAGGATTTATCCTTCTCGAATACCGCTTTGACATCGCCGAATTTTGCGTATCCTTCGGCCTGCATGCAGCTTTGCTTGTAGTTATGGTAAAATTCGTAGGGCTTCCCAAACGGTGTTACCACAAGAATGCCCTCGGCGTCGGCGGGGTAAGAGAGGGTTAGCTTTATTTCGCAGTCGCCATGCTTGGTTTTTGCGGCGATATCAAAGGCGCGCTTGCCTTCGCTAACGATTATATCTATCTTAAGGTTTTTGGTGTGCTTTTGAAGATGGCAGGAGGTGCCCGCGGATGGCGCAAGGCCTAACTTTCTCATGGGCAGCACGAGAGGGAGGGTTGCCTCGTATCTTTCGCCGCTGTAATTGAACAGGGCGGCGTTTATCGCTCCCGCGTAAGACACATGCCCGAAGGTAATCTGAAGCGTCCAATCCTTATCCGAAACCTGATAAAAATCCCATTCTTTATATCGGAACGGGTGTTTAATATTTTCGGGGTTGTTTTGGATTATCGGCTTTTTGGAATAGCCGAATTGAAGGGGTATTCCGCCGTCGGACAGCAAAACCGAAGGCAAAAGGGGCTTGTTTTCCATTTATCCCTCCTTAACAACGGCGTATTTTTCTATTACGGGCTTAATAAGCTCTATAACCTCGGGGGTGGATATAAGCCCGATATGCCCGCCGTAATCGATATCCTCTATGTCTACGGTAATTACATTTTCTGCCCTCAGCGATTTGCCGGCCGTTGCGCTGTACGCCCAGACAAAGCCGTCGCCGAGATCGTCGTATCCCATGGATGTTATCTTCTCGCCCACCGTGTTGATGTTTGCGGTATACCTGGTTGGGATCCCCGTGCCGACAACATAATATGTGTTCACAAAATCGGTTACATGGCGGAACTTGTCGCCCACCTTAATGTAATCTTTGCTTTGGTATTCTACCAGATCCCTGTATACGGGCTTAAGCGATTCCGATTTGGTTTTTGCGAAGTCCAGAGAGGTAAAATACTGATATACCTCGTTGAAGGTAACCATATTACCGTTAAAGAATATGGGGGCGTTATCCTCGCCGTAGGCGCTAAGCTGCCACATGGCGGGGTAGGGCAGAAGCTGTATAACCGAGGGGATATCCGTAAGTTTGCCGTATAAATTAAGGGCTTCCATCTGCTCGGAAAACTCGGTTCGGGCATAGCCGCCCGCTGCTGCGTCTTTATTGATTAGCCAATCCAGGGGGCCCAAAGTACCCAAAAAGGGAGCCGCAATCGGGATAAACAGGTTTACCTTGGCGCGGTTTTCTGGCTTGGAGATGTACTTTGTTACCACATTGCCGCCTGTGCCCTGGGAGATAAATATAACATCGGTATAGCCTTTAATATTGATGTAATCCTCGAGGTAGGAGCTTGTTTCCAGAATGGATTTTCTCCAGTCGTACTGCCAGACTACGATCTCGTAGCCCGATTGCGAATATTCTTCGGTGAGGTAATCGGCGAGGGGTTTCAGGCTGTTATCGAACCCGAAGCGGTGATCGCCTGTGTGGCAGGCGTTAAGGGATTTTGTGGGGTTGCAGTCGTCGTCAAAATCGAACATGGCGGAAGCGTAGGCCTCTATAAACCCGCTTTCTTCCTGCTCTTTTTCGAACAGTGCCTCGGGGTTTGCGCTCCAAACCAAGGTATTGTCAAGCTCGGGGTCGGTGAGGTTGCTTCCCATAAGACCGGGGACAATAATAAACGCTTTCTTGACAACGGGCCCGGGCAGGTTTGCGTATGTAAAACTAAGAAGAAGAGCCGCGAACGCTCCGACTATAAGAATTATGCATGTAAGCAATATCGTCAGGGTTTTAAGCGCTTTGGATGCCGGTCTCATGATATACCTCCTCCGTATACCGTAATCTTATCACAAACGCTGCCAAAAATCAATATGGGCCTTCGATTTACCCCGCCGTTATTGACGAGGCTGGCGTATTGCTATATAATCTATATATAATAATAGGGCAGCATAGTGCGCATACCGGATTCGGAGGGCATAATGGCAAAGAAAACAACCGCAAAAAAAGCAGCGATCGCGGCCGCCGTCATACTACTGATGATACTTCCCCTTTGCATGGGTGCGGGGTATCTTGTATGGATATCGGGCGACAAGGCTTCGGACGCTTATAAGTTCTTTGCCGGGCTTTTCGGCGAAAGGAATGACTATGAAGAACCCCGCTATGCCTACGACCCCGTTTATCCGGGCGCAAAACCAATAGACCCCAACTTCAAATCGCCTTTGTATTACCTCTCCGAGGATACTTTAGAGGATATCCCCGCCATAAGCTATTACGACAATCTGCCCGAAGAGGCGGTAGCCGAACTTTATATGCCCGCCGGGCTTCGCTACGAGGGCATAGGGCTGTTTGTATGCTATATAGACGACAACGGTGGCGTAGGCATTAAAAAGACAACCTCGCAGGCGGGGCTGGATTTGTTCGACGCGACAAAGCCCACATTCTTGTTTATTCACGGAATGCAGCGCAATTTCGGCGCCCGCTACGACGAGGGCGTAAACTTCCTTAAGCCTGTGATAGAGGCGGGATATAATGTGCTTTTGTTCCGCTGGAGCCAGTTCTGCGACGAGGAAACCCCCATGATAATAGAGCCAAAGCTGTGGGGCACAACAAAAGATAAGGGGCTTGTCGGCATGCGCTGGAGAAATACCGATAATAAGTATGTCACGGACGATATCCCCAACGCCTCGATGGCGGAGATATTCGGCGCGTATTATATAGACTTTATGCTTCGCTTTAATTACACGGGCAGCCTCATACAGTTTACGGGGCACTCGATGGGCGGGCAGCTGTTGTTCTCGTCTATGTCTTATCTTCTTACTAAAGAGCAGGAAGGGCTTATTTCACCCGCTCTGCTTCCCGACAAGGTAACGGCTTTCGACCCGTATTTTGCCCCGTTCAAGGATGATGTGTACTGCCAATGGCTGGGCAAAAAGATATCCGAGTATGTCTTCGACGAGGCGGGTAACCCCGTAAACTTCCCCAACAGCAAGTCACAAAGGTTTACATCCTCGATGGACACGATTGCCGACACCGCCGTTGCCCTTAGGAACAGGGGCATAGCCTGCGAGTATGTGCCGTCTATTTCGGGTTATGTGCATTTGCTGATGCAGCTTTTCGACCCCAACGACCCCGCGATCGACAGGTTTAAGAATAACTGCGTAGTTCTCGAATACCGTTCGGACTGGACGGATATCACCGACTTTAACAGCTTCCATTTAGCGGGTCGGGAATGGTATATGTTATCCGCCCTTCAAGGCTATCTTATGGATAACGCCCTGAATAACCCCACCGACCTCGCGCCCACGGCTACAACCCCATTAAGCTATTTTTACGCCAGGGTTGGTACGGTGTACCGCATGGAGCCCAATTATACCATCGATGTAGAGGACGATATTATATATTCGGACAATGTAACGGGGGCTAAGATTGCCGGCTTTGCGTTCTATGACGCCAACGCCAACGGCGTTTACGACGAGAGGCTGCAGGCGCGTGTGCCCGGCGTAAAGCTGGAGCTTTATATGAAGGACGGCTACAGCGAAAAGCTGATTGCCACCCGGATAACCGACGAGTCGGGATATTACAGCTTCGACATCCCGCGCATAAACGCCAACGGCTTCGACAAGTTCTATATCCGCGCGGTCGCGCCTACGGGCTATCAAATATGCGACAGGGGCGGCGAAGCCGATATGATGGGCAACGACATCAACCCCACCGACGGGCGCTCGGACGCCATAATCCTCAAGCATTTCAAAAATCTGAAAATAATAAACATAGGAGTTAGAAAGGTATCCTGATATGAAAAAAGCATGCCTTTCGGTGTTTGTCTTGATTTTCGCTTTGTGCCTTGTATTTACGGCTTTCGCGTGCAATAAAAATAAGGGCAACCCCGACGATATACAGCTTAAAGAATACACCATTCCCGACGATTTGGGGGATTACGGCCTTACCATCGAGTGGCTTGCCCAAAACGGCTCGCCCACTACTTTTAATCCCAAAAAGCCCGTGGTTATTTTGCTTGAGGGCGCCGTAAGCGAGGGATATAAGAGCGGGTATTCGCTTGATGCGGATATTTACTCGGTAGAAAAAGCTCTGCACACCGACAGCAGGGACATAAACCACAACCTCGCTTTTTATTGGTGGAATATGGGCTTTAATGTAGGCGTATTCCATTACGAAAATTACGCCATAGGCAGCCTTAACGACATAGTAAAAAAGATTTACAACAAGAAAAGCGTATATTATGTCAACAAGGACGGCGTGACGGTATATCCCACCGATTCGCAGTTTAACCTTACCGAGGTATTTGTGTATCTCTGGCTAGACCTTCTTAAGAGAACGCCTATTGTGGATACCGACACCCCGTACAGCAGCCAGGAAATAAGGTTTATCGGCAATTCGGTAGGGGCTAACCTTGCCATAAGCGTTGCCGATTTTCTGTATACCGCCTATAATAAAGGGCTAGTGCCGCCGTACTGCGTGCCCAACAGGATTTCCCTCATCAACCCTTACTTCTCCAATGAAAACCTGAATGTAAAGGTGGATTTCAGAAGCGATACGCTTTCTTCCCCCCTTGCCTACAACAAAGAGCGCATTGCCGAGCTTGCCCGCGAAGGCGTTGTTTTCGAGCTTGTCGAAAGCGACCCCGAATTTTATAATAGCTACGCTACACCTTACAGCGGGCTTGTCGAAACCGAAGAAAGTGCCGCCCTCGGCGACAGCGGAGACTGCGCGTTATATAAGGATATATTAAGTAACTGCGCTTCCTTAACCTTCAACCAAACCTACGACAGGTTTTATACCGAAAGTTATCTCGCTCTCGACAGGACGGCGCTAGATTGGTATCTGTACAGCATAAGGGGCTCGGATTACACCGTTATAGACAGCCCCTCGTACGGCGGGCCCGATAACTCCCGCCCGATGGCGGACAATTACAGAATATATACAAACTACAGGCTGTACGCTGTAGCTGCGTGGACGCCCACCCCGTATCTTAGGGCTGTAAGGGGCGTCGAATACAAGATGCAAACCTTAAGCTACAACAGCGATACCAATAAATACGACATAATAGAGCCCTACACAATGACTAAATTCCGCTCCGAGGCTTTCCAATGCTCCAACCTCGACAAGAGCTATGTGTGCGGTTATGTCTACCTCAACAAGAACAAAACCAAATATCTCAACTGGGGCGCGGATACTCGCCTTGCCGATGTCGAAATAACGATTACGCTTGAAAACAGCGATCAAACCGACAAAAGAACCTTCGTCGTGCGCACCCAAAAGGACGGTTTTTATTCCTTTGTGCTGGAGAGAAAGTACTACCAGCACAATATCACCGTAACGGTTATGCCGCCCAGCCCCTTCTATACCTATTCCGTAGACAGGCAGATATCCGAAAGCTTCTACGAAAAGTACACCATTTCGACCATAAACAAGGCCGAAGCCTACCTCGACCAAACCTACATGACGGTTGACGACGAGAGGGTGCAGATCATATTCAATAACTGCGGCCTTATTCTAGACAGATAATTATGGATTTAGCTGTAATAACAAACGGTTTTTATACCTCCGAATCCACACTTTATCAGCTTAGAAGGCTTACCGAGGAGTGCGAGAAAAGGGGCATAAGGCTTAAGGAAATTAGAAACGCCCGACCGTGGGCGCCCTCGGATTTTGAGGATATCCCAAAGAAATGTATCTTTCTGGATAAGGATATTTGCCTTGCCGAAGAGCTTGAAAATAAAGGTGTGCGCCTTTATAACAGGGCAAGGGCGATAGGGCTTGCCGACAACAAGATTAAGACTCAAATCGCGTTGCAAGGGCTTATACAATTCCCAAAGACTTTATTTTCTCCCTTAAGATACAGGGGGGCTCCCGCGCTTGAAGAACTTAGCGAAGTAGAAAATCGGATTGGCTATCCCGTCGTAATAAAGGAAGCCTCGGGTAGCCTGGGGCAGCAGGTGTATCTCGCAAAAGACAGAAAAGAGCTGGCGGAAATTACAAGCAAAATAGAGGCAAAAGCGCATTTGTATCAGCAAGCCGTAAGCCGCTCTTTCGGGCGCAGCGTAAGGGTTTTTGTCGTGGGCGGCAAATCGATAGGGGCGGTTAAATACATTAACGATAAAGACTTCAGATCCAATATGGAAGAGGGCGGCAGGGTATACCCCGCGGAACCGGGAAAAGCCCACATAACGGCCGCGGAAGAGGGCGCTAAGGCCTTAAGGCTTGATTTTTGCGCCATAGACTTTTTCGACACCGAAGAGCCTCTGGCAATAGAGGTAAACAGCAACGCATTTTTCAGGGGTTTTGAAGCCCTGGGCATAAATATCGCCTCTCATATAATAGAGCATATTGTCGCGGCGGATTAGCCGGCGCCCCAGAATCGTTTTACATAATTTAGCATTGTTCGGCGGCAGCGTATATGGTATACTATAGGTGACTGGAATACTCGTCAGCCTGAGTTCATATTAAAACCGCTGAAATTAATAAGGGCTTACGGAGTTCGTGCGTGGATGCTATGCCCCCGATTGAAAAATCGCCAGGGGACAGCAGAAAGCGCAGACAGTTCGCCCACCTGCTTTATTGCGGGTTTTTAATTCCTCACGGCAACGGTATTTTGGTATTAAACAGGGCTGTCTCGATAAGAGGCAGCCCTGTTTGTTTGTGTAAATCGGATTAGAAAAACTTTTGGATTATTCTTCGTAGATGCGGTTTCTCTTTACCGCGCTAATTATCGCGGCCAGGATGCCGAGAGCGGCTATCGCGCCGATCGCTATATACAGCCATGTGAAATACTTTTGCTCCTCGACAACGATTGTCCTTGTGTAGGTGCTGCCGGCGTGGAATTCGTCGCCCTCGTAGGTTACAACAACGGTGTATTTGCCGCCCTTGGAGGGAAGCTGGGTGTAGACATTGCCTTCGCTGTCATAGTACTTTATCTCAATCTTGCCCTGCAGGATGCCGCCTGAAGAAGCTACCTGAGCCGAGAACCTGGAGGGGTTGGACGCGTTCTGAATATTCGCGCCCCTCACCAGAAGCTCGGTTTTGGCCTTTTCTACGGTGAGGTATATCTTGCCGGTCACGATTTCGTAGTTATCCTGATCGTCGGGCACGAAAGTCCAGGTATATTCGTGGGTGCCGGGTACAAGGACTTGCCCTTCGTCCAGCGCGATTATGCCGTTTTCGTTGTCACAGGCGATTGTCGGCAGCTTGTCGCCATAGCGAAGCTCGCCGGTATAGGGCAGAACATTAACCGCGGGCACAGCCTTTACAATCGTAAGCGTCGCGGATATGGTCACTGTATTATAGTTTTCTTTGCTGATTACGGCTGTTACTTCATAGACGCCCACATCCTTGAAGGAGAAGGCGGAGTTCCTTTTTTCGGTACCGTATGTGTACTCAACGCTGGCGCCGGCATAAACTCTGTCGGCGGCGAAGGTTATGGCGTTGCCGCTGTAGGTATATTTCTTGTTCTCGAAAATGTTCTCGACTTCGTCCATATCGGCGGGGATTATTTTGTATTCCTTTACGCAATCGGCCTCGTCGGCGTAGAAATTGCTGTCAAGGATGTTGACAATAGCCTTGAAGCTTCCCACATTTTCGTCGTCGCCAAGTATCGTGAACGAATGGGCTATCGGCCTGCCGTTGCCGATAACGGTTACATGCACATCATTGCTCTTCCTGTCGCCCGGGCTGTATATCAAGCGCTCTATAGAAAGCTCGCTGAAGGTTATTTCCGCCATAGCTGGGCTGATTTCATAGAACACTTCATCGGTTAGGACTATAACGAAGTTGTTCGCGTAACCCGCGCCGTTATTCTTTACATCTATTTCCAGGGTCCCGAGGGTTATCGGATATAACCCGACATCGGTCGCGTCGCCCGCGCTCAGAGCGCCCTTGAGGGTGATGCTCTTTATAAAGTCATCCTCACCTTCATATACCACCGTGTATTTTATGCCCTCTATCGGCAGCCCGTCGTACGCCTTGCTTTGCCCGAACGCAGGGGTAATTTTTATTTCACGCGGGACAATAATTAATGCTTTTTCAAACACCTGGCTTGCCGACTTATAGTTGTCGCCCGAAGCGTTCATGGTGTAGTTTATACGCACATCGTACTCGCCTACATCCTTGGGAACTTTGCCCTGCCAGGTGTTGTTGGGTGCGCCGTTGTTAAGCCTGTAGCTTAGGCTAAGCGTGCCTTTGCCCGCAGGGCCGTCTATCTGGGGTTTGAAGCTTACATCGGCAGATGCGCCGTTATAAATATGCTGCTCTGACCCAAGAGGCAAGAACACAGGCATTATGTTGTCTATCTTAAGGATGTTATTGAATATCTTTACGGTGTTGATGTAGTTTTCGTCCTCAGCGGCGGTGTAAATAACTCTCACCTTATAATTCCCGCTCTGGGTGGGGCCTTCGTTGGACCATTCGTCGCCGTTGGCGGGGCAATACTGAACCTGTACTGTGCCTGTCGGGACGAAGGACGCGTTTACGCCATCTACCTTGATATCTTCCGCCGCGAGCGTGACAGGCTGGTTTGTGAAATCAAATGTCCTGGGGGTTACCGAAATCTTGGGCGCCACCTTGTTGATTGTCACATATCCGTAGAAAATTTCCCATGCCGATGTGTAGTTGGCGGTGGAATTGTCGGAGCCCGACAAATCAGGCGTGAAGATTACTTTCAGGTTGTATACGCCGCTGTTTACGGGCGGATTGCTCAGGGAGATGCCGGCGTTGTCCACAAACTCGTAGCTAAGCGTCCCTCTCGGGATGGTTCCGCCGAGTATTCCTGTTACGGACGCAGCCACTTTGCTGAAGCTGAAGGCTTCGCCCGTAAAGTTTACCGTAACCGGATTGAAGGATATCCTGGGCTCTACGGGAAGGACGATAAGCGCGCTCTCGAATATCATGTCGTACGACTTGTAATTGTCGCCCGTGCCGGGAATGTATGTCACCTTTACATCGTAGCCGACATTTACGCCGTTATCGATATTAACATTAATAACAGGATCCATGCTGAAGTTGCCGCTGCCGTGCCTTGCGAACAAATACTGGAAGGTGCCCCTGGGCGCCGTGCCGCCGGCTATGCCTTCGGCCCGGGCGTTGTTGGAGGTAACCCTCTTGCCGGTGTAGCTTATTTCCTTCTTTTCGAGGAACAGGGTGGGGTCGGCACCCTCGATAATTACGGCGTCATTTATCACTTGCACCGTTAGCTTGTAATTGATATCAAACAGGGGCGTAAATGTTACCTCTACCTTGTAGCTTCCGGCGTTATACGGCGGGAGCTCCTGCCATTCGCCGTCCACAAGATACCTGTAAGACAGCTCGTAGGGATACACTGCGGGATTCAGATAGGCCTCGCCCGTAACACCATGCGGCACTGCTTCATTCGCCCTCACCCTGTCGGGGTTTACGCCGTCGGAGGAAGCGTATTGCGCCTTAGCGGCCTCAAGGGTTATGGTTACCTCCGCCTTCTCTATTATTACGGCGTCTGCGAAGTCATAATAGTAGCCGTCGATGTAGTTGTCGGTTGCGCCTTCGGCAAGGGTATATGTTACCCTTACGGTGTAGTTGCCCGAAATGCGGGGCAGGGCTTCGGTAAACTCGCCGCCGTCCCTCGAATACAGGAAGCTTAGCGTACCTGTGGGGGCGGAGCCGCCCGAAACGCCGGGCAGCAAGGCGGTTTTGAAAGGTACCTCGCCGTAAGCCACATTATTATAGGTGCGAACGGCACTCTCCAATTCAATGCCGGGGGCTATGGGCAGAATGGTTATTACATTGTCAAAATATTCTACCGTGCCTTCATAGTTGTCGCCTGCGGCCGCGGTGTATTCCACCTTAACCTTGTACTCGCCTACATTTACGGGCGCCACTTGAGTGTAATCCTGCCCGTTATAGTAAGACACCGTTGCATATCCCGAGGGTACGGTCCCTCCGGGTATTCCCGATATCGAGGGTTCGTAGCTGTATACGCTTCTGGCGTTGTATTCCTCCGTCCTGTTCTCCAAAATTATCGTGACCTTGGCAGGCCTGATCTCGAGATTAGCCGTACCCGACACATCTATGGTGTAGTTGCGGGCGCTGCCGCCCCTTAATATGATCTGATAAGTGCCTACGGAGGTAAGCCTGTCTACGCCGTTAAAGTCGATCTCGGGCGCGACAAAGTTCGCGGCGTTATGCTCGGATTCGCCATCGATAAACCCCCGATAGCTAATCGCTAAAGCGGGGTTCTCCTCGCCGTAAACCTTCCTGGCATCCTCAATATAGGCATACAGCGTCTTTCTGGTAATTTCGAGAATGCCAGCCTCTGCGGGATACTCGAACTCGTAGTTGATGTATTCGGTGTTAAGCTCTACACCCGAGGCTGTTAGGTAGTAAGTACCTACATCCTTCATTGTCTGGGGATTGTAGCCGCTGTTTACCGATTTTATTATGCTTATATCGTCGTTGTACTTAAAACCCAAATAGGTGAACGACTGCGCGGTGTATACGGGTTGCGTGCCGTAAATTACCGTCTGCCTATTGGGCGACACGGTAAGCACAGCCTTATTTACCCTTACGGTTATCCGCGCGGTAACCGCGTTGTACGAGTTGGCTGGCATATCAAGGTCGGACACACCCTTATGGATAAGGGTAAGCGTAACCTCGCCGGCGTTATGGATTGTAGCTATCCTTACCAAGGGGTTACCGGGGGCTTTGGCAATCGTCAGGATGTTATCGTCAGACGATTCGATCTCATAATCGGTGAGGCCGGAGTTGAGCCCCGCGGTTATGTCGAAGTCAGGGTCGCCGTAGGTTACGGTAATATCCGAGAGGAAGCTTCCGCCCGCGGTATGGTTTTTCTTTATGAACAGCCTGTGTGTTAAGGGCGAAGCGTCCTTCCCGAGATCCTGCTCGTACCCGTCGTCTATAATCCTGACCGCCGTCGGGTAAATCGCTGTATGGTCATAGTTTATGTTTTCATTAGCCCTTAGCGTTATCGTGGTTATGCCGTACTGAACCGTCGCGTTGGGGGTGAATGTGTCTCTTGAGAGGTAAAGCCTTGCCGTTGTCTGCGAATAATATTTGCCGCCGATTATAACTATTTCATCTTTTATATATTCGACATTAACGCCGGACGAAACTTCAAACAGCATACGCTTTGCCGTATACCTTGAAGGATCGGTCTCGCCCTTATACTGGTCGGGATGGATGGCATCGGTGTATCCGTAAACAATTATATAGTTGCCGGTATAGCCCGCGCCGGCGAGGAAGGCTACCTCGAACTCGGCGGCATCGGGCCTTAAAGCTTCAAGCCCGACATTGGCGTTATTATACCTAAGCGAAGCAAAGAAAACATTTTGCGGGGCTTTGGTTATGGCAAAGATAACCTCGGTTTCGCCCTCGTAGTTGCCTTTACCCAAGATTGTTACCTTACCGCCCGTAGTGACGCTGTAGTTTTCGCCGTAAGATACGGTATAGTCCTTATCCTTCTGCAAAATCCCCAGCTGGCTGTCCGTCACAACGGGCACGGGCAGTATTCTTTCTCCCGTAAACATATACGACGCCGCTACCGTGCCCTGCCAATAGCTTAGCGGCAATGTCTTTGGCAGTATCTTCCACTCCACCGTGTCCGCGGCAGGTAACTTGTAGTTGGCGTTGCTTACAGCCGACGCTTTAGCCACATATCCTTCTCCCGCCTGGCTTTGTGCGCCCGTAACCGTAATGGCGCAGGTGTCGCCGGACTGCAGGTTTGTTGCCGTTGCGATAGGTATCTGGTTATAGCCGTTATAAACAGGCGAGGTATTGGACCAGCTTAATATGAGTTCTTTTTTGTTTATGGTGAACGCAAGGGTTTTGGTACCCAGCGTGTTGCCCGTAGAGGTGTATACCAGATTAGTTATCATGGTATACGAGCCCGCTTTTGTGGGCTTTGTGGTGGAACCGAAGCCGCTTGTGCCGTAGGCGGTTCCGTCTGTTGCCGTTCCGCTGTAATAATTGGTAACCGTATAAGAAGTTACCGAATTGCTCTGCGGGCCTTGGGCGGCGGCGTTATATGTATAAGATGTCGTAAAGCTTCCGGTTATGGTACGGAAATAGGCATCGTAATATATGGTTGCCGCGCCGTTGTACGCCTCGTCTACGGTAATGGTATATGTGTGAGAGAGGTTTCCGTAATGGTTAGCGACATTAAGGCCGCTGTTTTTTCTGATATATTCTAAATAGTATCCGTCTTTAGGCGTAACCGAAAGGCTGAAGCTATCGTTAATAGTCTTGCCGTTTTTGGAAACCTGATATGTGCTTGTCGTACCGTCGATGGAGACATTGGCGAAAGTACCCGAGCCGTTTATGGCGCCGTCCAGATATGTGGTTATGACGACGGTGGGGTTGTAGCGTGTGACGGTAAGCGTTACGCTTATTGTGGCATTATTGTAGTTGGTGGTATCCGATACCGTATAAGTAACGGTGTAAGAGCCCGAGTCTGATGCAACAGGGTATTGCGGTACGCTGCCGGGCCAGCCGTATGACCCGCTTACCGTAAGTGATGTATTATTAGGGTTCTTTGCCTGTATAGTCAGATTGGTATTGCTTAAAGGCTCACGCTCGAATATCGCTTTATTGTTGGTAACAGTCAGCGTGGGCGTAACCTTTGTGATGGTAAAGATTTGTGTCTTTGTGGCAGGCATCGAATAGTTGGAATTGGAAAGAGAAGTTATTTCCGCCGTATAACTGCCAGCGTTTGTGCCGGCGCCCGAAAGGTTAACCGTGCAGGAGTCGCCCGACACAAGATTGGTTACGGTTGCCGTGGGAAGCTGGGCGTTTCCGTTATAAGGGAGCGAAGTGTTTGACCAGGATATGGTTACCTCCGCCTTCTCTATTATTACGGCGTCTGCGAAGTCATAATAGTAGCCGTCGATGTAGTTGTCGGTTGCGCCTTCGGCAAGGGTATATGTTACCCTTACGGTGTAGTTGCCCGCAATGCGGGGCAGGGCTTCGGTAAACTCGCCGCCGTCCCTCGAATACAGGAAGCTTAGCGTACCTGTGGGGGCGGAGCCGCCCGAAACGCCGGGCAGCAAGGCGGTTTTGAAAGGTACCTCGCCGTAA
>Ga0209720_1000831_pt1 | contig 29815 bp, 28 predicted proteins | sample AD_JPNMR3_MetaG_FD_184426 | JGI IMG/M metagenome (GOLD analysis project Ga0209720, IMG submission 184426) | Active sludge microbial communities of municipal wastewater-treating anaerobic digesters from Japan - AD_JPNMR3_MetaG (SPAdes) (version 2) | ecosystem: Engineered > Bioreactor > Anaerobic... | reverse complement strand
TACGCAAGAATGCTTGTGATGAAAAGACCAGGAAAAAAGTGAACAGCTTTATGAATTACATAACAAAGAACTGGTCCGGGATAGCAGTGTATCAGGATGAATTTTCGAGGGGCAGTAATACAGAAGGTCATATAAGTCATGTGCTGTCAAGCAGGTTAAGCAGCAGGCCAGCCGGGTGGAGTCGTGAAGGACTTAAGGCAATGGTAGAGCTCAGAGTATATTGCTGTAACGGAGGACACGTAGAAACAAAGCATATTAGGAAGTCTAAAGGCTCCTACAAGGTGACGAAGAAAGTATTAAGCAAAGCAACAAAAGTGTACAAGGATGCCTCAAGAGAGCTGATACATAACATAACACTGCTGAATAGCGGAAAAGTAACTCTGCTGACACAGACACTTAGATCCATACGAGATAATGGATTTGCCATATGATTCTTGCCCAAAAAGAGGGACAGACAGTGACATAAAACCTAAAACAAGTTGACACGACCTTAAGGGAACCAGGTGTTTTGACAATAAGTGAATCCATGCTATAATACATTTTAAATGATGGATTTACCTTTTACACCAGTGGAAAAGGAGCACGAAGATGGGACTTTACGGGCAGTGGAAAAAGACCGTGGAAGGACTTGCGACCCCGTTGCAGCAGAACGCTTTCTGGGCGGGATATTTTGAAAAGGAGCAGGAAAATTACCGCCGGATCCTTGAGAATCGTATCGAAAAGCTCGAAGGGAAACTGAAGGATCTTGCCGGCGAATTCGGAATGGATCCTGTGACGTTCACGGGCTTCCTTGACGGGATAAACACAAGCCTGAAGGAAGGACTGGACATGGATTCCCTTGACGAGGAAACGGAACTGTCGGCGGAAATAGATTTCGAGAAGCTTTACTGGAACATGCATGAGGCAAAGGCGGACTGGCTGTACGACCTGGAGGAATGGGAAGGCATCCTTTCCGCGGAAAGGAGAAAGGAGCTCGCGAAAGAATTCAGGCTGTCGAAGATGGCAGTCAGCAATAAGGTCGGCAGGAACGACCCCTGCCCCTGCGGAAGCGGAAAGAAGTACAAGAAGTGCTGCGGTGCCGGCTGAAAACGTGAGGCCGGACAGAACATCGGGAAATAAATGACCGGAATGCCGGGAGACAAAGGACTTATACGAATGAAAGGATGGAATACTGATGGTTGGGAAAATCAAAATGCAAAATCCCATAGTCGAGATGGACGGGGACGAAATGACCAGGATCATCTGGAAACTTATCAAGGATGAACTGTTGACCCCATATATCGAACTGAACACCGAGTATTACGATCTCGGGCTGAAACACCGCGATGAGACTGAAGACCGGGTGACCATCGACGCTGCGATGGCGACGAAAAAGCACAGGGTCGCCGTCAAGTGCGCAACGATCACACCCAATGCCCAGAGAGTCGAGGAGTACAACCTCAGGCAGATGTGGAAAAGTCCCAACGGGACCATAAGGGCAATACTGGACGGCACTGTTTTCAGGGCTCCGATCATAGTGAAGGGCATCAGGCCTTTCGTCAGGACATGGAAGAAGCCGATAACACTGGCAAGGCATGCTTACGGCGACATTTACAAGGACCTTGAGTACCGCGTGGAAGGGCCGGGTACGGCTGAACTGGTATTCAGGGGGAAGGACGGAAACGAGATATTCCGCGACACTATCCATGATTTCAGCGGACCCGGAGTCATGCTGGGCATGCACAATACCGACGAATCCATCCGCAGCTTTGCCAGGGCATGCTTCAATTACGCGCTTGAAGTCAGGCAGGACCTCTGGTTTGCCACGAAGGACACCATTTCGAAGAAATATGACCACACCTTTAAAGACATATTCCAGGAGATGTATGAAAAAGAATACGGTGAGAAGTTCAGGGAAGCAGGGATAGAGTATTTCTATACGCTCATCGATGATGCCGTTGCCAGGGTCATCAGGTCGGAAGGCGGCTTTATCTGGGCGTGCAAGAATTACGACGGGGATGTGATGTCCGATATGGTCGCCTCGGCATACGGCAGCCTGGCAATGATGACATCCGTCCTGGTATCGCCTGACGGATGCTATGAATACGAGGCAGCCCACGGGACCGTTACCAGGCATTATTACAAACATCTCAGGGGCGAAGAGACATCGACCAACTCGATGGCGACGCTTTTCGCCTGGACAGGGGCGCTCAGGAAAAGGGGCGAACTGGACGGGAACACAGATCTCGTAAGCTTCGCCAATGACCTTGAGACCGCTGCCATCAGAACGATAGAAGAAGGTGTGATGACAGGGGATCTGGCAGCCCTCTCCGAACTGGAAAACAAGAAAACAGTCAATACTGCAGATTTCCTCAGGGAGATCCGCAAACGCCTTGATTCAATACTCTCCGAAAGGAAGTAGGAGTTGGTTTTGTGCTGCAGTTGGCAGGTGCTATAGCTGCAGAGATGCTTAGAGCATTTTTTGCAGATTACTTTTTCCCGGTTGTGTGCCTGTTGGCAATAACCTTTATAAGTTCTCATTACCGTGTGTATTCGGAACTGCGGGAAGAAATATACGGCAGTCCCGGGATTGGCCTTAAACAGGTTGCAGAAAAACTGATACTGACCGGACTGGTTGCGGGCTTTGCTGTCAGTTTCCTTAGCGTGGCGGCAGGGGTAACGATCGAAACAGATACTGTAAGGTATCTGTTTTACATTATGTGCCTTTTGATGCTGTTCGACCTGAGATTCGTGAGTTTCCCGTATGCTGCAGGCCTGCTTGCGGCGGCAAGCTATGTTTTCGATAAACTGGAAGTGAACGTACCTTCGCTGCTGTGCCTGGCAGCCATACTGCAGATGCTGGAAGCTTTTTTGGTCTATATCGGCAGAAATGGCGGATACATACCTGTATATTTGCATCATGACGGTGAAATAGCGGGCGCTTTTCTGATAAGGAGATTCTGGATCATACCGGTCGTGTTCCTGACATACCTGATGAAGCCTGGAACACTGCTGCCCGAGTCCATGGCAGGCCTGGCTCTGCCGTTCGTCCCCAGGTCCCTGGCCGGAGCGGCGGGAGCGCTTGGGCTTGATTGCATGATGGCGCTGTTTTGCCATTCGGATATTTCGATAGCGACGCAGCCTGAGAAAAGGTCCGCAAGAAGTGCGGCGGCCCTTTTTGTATACGGAAGCATACTGATGATCCTGGCACTGATCTCAAGGAGTGTCGGATGGGTCGGGTGTGTCGGCGCCGTTTTCTGTATTGCCGGGCGTGAGGGCATATCGGTCTGGTCGTTAACGGAGGAAAGGAGAGGGACGCCGCTGTTCAGCGCCGTCAGGCGCGGGCTGAGGGTACTCGACGTGCTCCCTGGAAGCAATGCGCAGGCGATGGGCATCCTGAGAGGCGATATCATCCTGAGCATCAACAACATGGACATCCAGACGGAGGAAGGCATAAACGAGGCTTTGAAAGGATATCCCGTTTATACATGGATCAAAGTGCTCAGGGATGGAGAGGAAAAACTGCTGGAATACAGGTGTTACCCGGACGGATACAACAGGCTCGGTATCATAACCGTACCGAGGGAGAGGGAAGTGACATACCGGATAGCCTGGCTCGAAAACATGAACATAATCAGGAACATAGTCAGCCGTTTCAGGAAAGATATGGACAAACAGGCCTGAACATATCGGTCACGGGCCGTGTCCCGGAACAAAACCGGGGCCGCGGCAGTATATATACCAGGCGTGCAGATCACAGGACGTGAAGACCTGTGGCGCTTCATAAATGCATACCATGCGCGCAGAGCAGCATCGGTGTGCTCATGGAAGGAGGAAACCGAATGGACGGGGCAGGAGCAGAAAACCATTATGCGATTGCACGAAAGTTGGGACAGAAAGAATACTCCAGGAGCATTTCCAAGGGTATGACGGGATACCTTCCCGCTCTGGAGGGCATTCTGAAGAATATAGAAATAATCTACGAGATCGACCTTGGAGTTGTGGAGATCCCGTTGAAAAAAATCGTAGGCACATATACGAATGCCAGGAGCAGGTCGTTCGCTGTCAATTTCATGCCTTTGCTGACGCCGAGGACGGAGTTCGCATCCAAGTGGACAGCACTGTGTGAGGCGCACCTGAAAGAGGGCATCAGGGACCCGATCAAGGTTTATGAATACCTGAACTGGTTCTATGTCGTCGAAGGCAACAAGAGGGTCAGCGTCCTGAAGTACTTCGACGGATGGTCTTTCCAGGGCAGGGTCATGAGGCTCGTGCCGAAAAGGGACGAGACCGATGACAATATATCGATATACTACGAGTTCCTCGATTTTTACAAGAAGACCCGCATAAACGTCATCTGGTTCACCAGGAGGAATTCTTTCAACAAGCTGATGGGGTACCTGGAGAATTTCGAACCGGGGCGGGACCTGACCGGGTTCGATAAGTACAAGTATTTCACCAACTCCATATACCTGCCTTTCAGGAAGATCTACCTCGAGTTGGGCGGACAGGAACTCCCGATCACCACGGGCGACGCTTTCCTCGAGTACATAACCATTTACGGCATGCCGAAGGAAATAGACGAGGACAAGGTCAGGGCCAGGCTGTCCAGCCTGCTCATAGAACTGGACCAGATGACCGGCAACAAGCCCGTGGATATACAGACGGTGCCCATGGAGACCGGCGAAGGCCTGATCTCGACGCTGACGGCGTTCGTGAAGCCGAAGAAGGAGCTGAAGGTCGCGTTCGTGTATGCAAAGGACGCGAAGACCTCGAGCTGGACCTATGCGCAGGAAATGGGAAGGATCCACGTCAGCAAGGTCTTCGGCGACCTTATAAGCACTTCGTACGTGGACAACGTGCCTGAGGCGCCTGAAGCCTATGAAACGCTGAAGAGGCTGGCAAAGGAGGGTAATGACGTGGTGTTCGTGACGAGTCCGGCCTTTATCAACGCGACGCTCAAGGCGGCCATGGCGTTCCCGGAGACCAAGTTCCTCAACTGTTCAGAGACCCATTCCTACAAGCACGTGAACACCTACTACGGGAGGATCTACGAGCCAAGGTTCCTTGCCGGCATCGCTGCCGGGGTTGTGACGAAAACGAACCTGCTCGGGTATGTCGGGACGATGCCTGTTCCCGGCGTGATAAACGGCATCAATTCCTTTGCGCTCGGCGCCAGGATGGTCAACCCGGACGCCAGGGTCAGGACGGTGTTCCTGGACCGGTGGGATGATGCCGATGAGGCCAAAGCCGCCAGCGAGTCCCTTATAAGCCAGGGATGTGACGTGATCGCGCACCATGATACGCTGTCGGACAGGTCCGTCACAAGCGAATACGGCGTTTACGCGGTCGTCGCCGGCGAAAACGGGACTATCCATGAACATATCGCAGCCCCTGTCTGGAACTGGGGAATATTCTATGAGAAAATGCTGCACAACCTCATGAAGAGTTCGAAGAAATCCTTCAGTCCCGGCCAGAAGGTGATCAATTTCTGGTGGGGTATGGATTCGGGGATCGTGGACTTCTTCTATTCAAGAAGGCTTGTACCGCCGGAGACCCAGAAACTCCTGGACTTCATGATAAAGATGATCAGCAACGGGCTCTACCATCCGTTTACCGGGCCGATATACAGCCAGGACGGCACCCTCATGGTCCGGAAGGGCGAAGTGGCAACCCGCGAACAGATCATAAATATGGACTGGTTCGTGAATATAGTGGAGTGAGGAATTGCAGTCAGAATTCGCAATCGATCAGGTAATAGCCGTATGCATTTACTATCGTGGTGTTCTTATACTGCATTATCCTTGAACGGCGGCCGTAGTTCAGGTGCTGGTGGCCGTGGAAGAAGTATTTCGGGGAATATGTGTCAAGAAGATCCACAAAGCATTTGAAACCGGTATGGGCGAGGTCGTCCCCGTCGCCGAGGCCGTATGCGGGCGAGTGGGTCAGCAGTATATCGAAACCTTTGTGCTTTTTTATCGTCCGCTTCAGCCTCCGGACCCTTTTCTGCATCTGCTCCTCGGTATACTGGAACTCCATGTAATTGTAGTTCATACATCCCCCAAGGCCTAAGATCCTGACGCCATTGTAGACCAGCAGCCTGTCGTCCGCAGATTCGCAGCCTTCGGGCGGATTTGTGAGATAGTGCTTATTGTGGTTGCCGGGCACGTAAAACAAAGGCGCATTTATCATCGTCACCAGGAAGGAAAGATATTCCGCTTTCAAATCGCCGCATGACAGGACAAGCTCCACGTCCCTGAAGCGTTCCCTGTCGAAGTAATCCCATATATATGGTTCTTCACGGTCCGATACGACCAGTATCTTCATTTTCACATCGGTTTCCTCATATTGTTTTTGCATCTTTTAAGTATTATACTTGATTTAAAAGAATAATGTAAAGGGCACGGGGTACATGTCAGAATCCGGTGTTGTATCCGGCTGCCATTTCAGGATATACTTAGAAGGCATATTTGATATATTATATTAAGATACGTATTGATGTCGAAACACTTCAGTAAAAGGAGGATACCGATGAAAATCGAAATAAAGCAGCTTTTCAGGGATCCGGCGCCGTATTTCGGCAGGGAGATAGAAGTGGCAGGCTGGATCAGGACCATAAGGAATTCAAAAACATTCGGATTTATCGAACTCAACGACGGTTCGTTCCTTAAAAATCTGCAGATCGTGTTTGAAGAAGGGACCATCAGCAATTACAGCGAAGTCGCAAAACTTAACCAGGGCACATCGATCAGGGCCTGCGGGACGCTCGTTGCCACGCCTGAAGCAAAACAGCCTTTTGAACTGAAGGCATCGGCTATTGATGTAGAAGGGGCATGTGCTCCGGAGTATCCGCTCCAGAAAAAGCGCCATTCATTTGAATTCCTGCGTACGATCGCGCACCTGAGACCGAGGACGAATACGTTCTCCGCGGTATTCAGGCTGAGGAGCGCCCTGTCATATGCAATACACCGTTTCTTCCAGGAGAGGGGCTTCATATATGTCCACACTCCGATCATAACGACGAGCGACTGCGAGGGCGCAGGCGAAATGTTCAGAGTCACCACGATGGACCCTGACAACATACCGAGGGATGAGAATGGAAATGTCGATTACTCGCAGGACTTTTTCGGCAGGCAGACGAGCCTGACCGTCAGCGGCCAGCTTGCCGGAGAAGCTTATTGCATGGCGTTCGGGAAGATATATACGTTCGGTCCCACTTTCAGGGCGGAAAATTCGAATACCACAAGGCATGCTGCCGAGTTCTGGATGATAGAACCCGAGATCGCCTTTGCAGACCTCGAAGACGACATGCAGCTTGCAGAGGATATGATGAAATACCTGATAAATTACTGTCTTGAAAATCTGCCTGAGGAGATGGAGTTTTTCAACAGCTTCATCGACAATGGCCTGCTGGAAAGGCTGAATAATATAGTGGGATCCGATTTTGGACATGTGACGTATACTGAAGCGATCAGTATCCTTGAAAAGAACAATTCCAGCTTCCAGTATCCGGTAAGATGGGGTTCCGACCTGCAGACGGAGCATGAACGGTACCTGACGGAAACCGTATTCAAAAAGCCGGTATTCGTGACAGACTATCCGAAAGATATAAAGGCGTTCTACATGAGGCTCAACGATGACGGAAAGACCGTGGCCGCAATGGATCTGCTCGTTCCCGGCGTCGGAGAGATCATAGGCGGCAGCCAGAGGGAAGAAAGATACGAACTGCTGGCAAAGAGGATAGAAGAACTTGGCATGGATCCTGAAGATTACAGGTGGTATCTGGACCTGCGGAAGTACGGCGGAACGAAACATGCCGGGTTCGGACTCGGTTTCGAGAGGGCAGTGATGTATCTTACGGGCATGCCGAATATCAGGGATGTCATACCCTTCCCAAGAACGGCAAAATCAGCTGAATTCTGACCATACGCCGGAACTGATGCATAACGCCGTGATTTCCTCATCGGTGCGATACCGGCAGCGGTGTGCGATCGGCAGTGAACTTTTCGGCAGATATAACTTTGCTTGAAACATGGCCGGAGTGGGAAAGTATATTGTAAGTGTGAAATTTATAGCCAAAATGTAATAAAGGAGGCGTATGAGATGAGTGAACAGGTAAAGGAACAGCCGAAGAGGGAAGACAGGATAAGGATCTCGGAGGAAGTTATCGCCACGATCGCAGGTATTGCGGCATCCGGCAATGAAAATGTGGCCTCGATGGGAGGAGGTTTCGTAGACGGCATCGCCGGCATGCTCGGAAGGAAAGCTCCCAGCAAGGGTATCAAGGTGGAATTGAGGGACAACCAGGTAAGCATCGATATGGCTGTAGTGATGCAGTATGGCTGCAAGATCCATGAGGCAGCCCGTGACATGCAGAAGAGAGTAAGGGATGCAGTTGAGGATATGACAGGCCTTGAAGTTGTGAATGTCAATGTTAATGTCCTCGGCATCAACATAAGCAAGGATGCGGGAAAAGTCGAAGTGATAGATGAACTGCCGCCGAGGGCATGATCCGTTACCGGAACGGATGCACAATGACGGATGGCCCGGGAGTACAGATTTCTGATGCCTGCCGGGAAGCAATCCAAATAAACGTTTGCGCCAGGAAACAACGGCGCGTATGAACACGCGGTTACAGCGGCAAAGGATGGCATGAGTCAGGATTTGCCGCTTTGTTTTTACTGTAAGGATGGTCAGGATATGAGATACAGGATGATTTCATGCGAGGTTTTCGCAAGGCCGGCGTACCGCGCAGCGGCGAGATCCCCGCATATCGTGGATATCATATTTACCCGGCTGAGGTCGCATGTCGATCCGCACCAGCTCAGGAACGAGATACAGGCATACATAGACAGCTCGACCGAAGGCTATGATGCAGTACTGCTCGGATATGGCCTTTGCGGGAACAGTACGGCCGGGCTGAAAGCACGGAATATACCGTTGGTGATCCCAAGAGCCCATGACTGCTGCACGATATTCCTCGGAAGCCGTGAAGCTTTCCTTGAGCATTTCGGCCAGACTCCAAGCGCCCCGTGGTCATCGGTCTGCTATTACGAACGCCTGGGAGGATGGTATACCGACTGTGCCGCCGGGGTGACCACATCTGAGCAGGCGGGATACATGGAAGAACTGATACGGCAGTACGGAGAGGAAAATGCCAGGTACATTATCGAAATGATGACTCCGAAAAACGATGTCGGCTTCCTTACGTTCATAGATATCGAAGGGTTTGAGGATCCTGGAGTCAGGGAATCCTTCATAATGTATGCGAAGGAGTCCGGGAAAGACACGCGGTTCATCACGGGAAGCACACGGCTGATAGACGCGCTGGTCAACGGGGACTGGAACGACGAAGAGTTCCTCATCGTGCCGCCGGGTGCGGAAATCATTCCGGTCTATGACCACAAAACCATAATCAGCTGCTGACCGGCACCAGGAGGTCCGCCTGTGGATATACACCGGACGGAAGATACAAGGGCAGCCATGCGGAGGAACTTTCAGAAAATTCTCCAAATCATTAGACATTGCAGACAAATCTTCGTATTATCTTATGAATACACACTGCAGACACATATGGAAGAGGAGAATGGATATGAGGAGATTACATCGGTCGAAAAGGAACAAGGTAATATTGGGAGTGTGCGGGGGCCTGGCCGAGTACCTGAACATAGATGTAGTGATCGTAAGGATCATTGCTATACTGGCATTGCTGATGGGCTGGGGATTCATCATCTACATCATAGCAGCGCTTATTATGCCTGAGGACAAGGGCTATACGCCCAATGAAGGCGACTGGGGCCAGGGCCGCAGCACGGCAGGCTATAACAATACGTATTCGGATCCCGGCATGGGGACAGGTCCGGACTACGATATCGGGAATGACTTTTTCAGCGATGCTGACAGTTGGGACCGCCCTGCCAGGTATGACTCCGAAAAGACAAAATATATCATTGGTGCCATACTGATAGGCATCGGGGTCATAGCTCTCGGCAAACAGTTCCTGCCTGCCCTGTTCCGGCTCGAGTATATGCTGCCGGTGCTCCTTATAGTGATCGGAGGAATAATACTCTACAAAGGCAGAAGATAAACGGCGGGGATCTGATGGAAACAAACATGGCGGCAAGAAAACTGGATATCGGCAGACTCAGGGAGATCTGCATCAGAAAGTGGGACAGCACTCCGGACGTTTTTCCCGTACTGTACAAAAGGTATACCGACAGCGACCATGCTGCGAACAATGTTCGAATCAGGAAGTTTATCGATGATTTCGCCGGGCTTGTCAGGGGATTCGACGGCAAGCCCGGAGAGGACCACGTCAGATGGGGGTCATGTCTTAAAAAGCTTGTATATGACTGCGGCGTCAATGTGGCGGGTTTCGATGATCCGGACATGAGGCTGCTGCTTGATGGCGGCTTTTGCGACGCAACATCCGATTTCATCGAGCAGGCCCGCACATTCGACATATCCCTGAAACTCGATGATATATTCCAGGCTTTGAGAAATGTCTGGATAATGAACTGCATACAGGTGTTCCTGGGCCAAAGGGTCCGGATCACACCGTCTGTTTTTGCATACAGCATGTTATATCCCTATACTGACAATTTCCTCGATGCCGGAAGCATATCCGGAACGCAGAAGCAGGATATAAACAGCCGGCTTGAAAAAAAGCTTGCCGGCGAACGCGTCATATCTGAAACTCCGCTTGAAAACAGGCTGTTCAGGCTTGTGGAGATGATCGAAGGACAGTATGACCGCAAACTCTTTCCCATGGTATATGAGAGCCTTCTCGGCATACATGGCGCCCAGGTAAGAAGCATGCGCCAGGACATTGCGTCTCCGTTGCCGTTCGAGGAGATAAAGGACATAAGCGCCGAAAAGGGAGGGTGTTCCGTCCTGGCTGACGGCTGCCTGGTGAAAGGCCGCCTGTCGGAAAACGAGGCAACTTTCATTTTCTGCTTCGGGATGCTCCTGCAATTGGTCGATGACCTGCAGGACGCGGCGGATGACAGAAAGAACGGGCATAAAACGCTTTTTACGGCCAACGGCGGAGGGACATCCGCAAAGGGCATTACAAACAAGCTTATCAACTTTACGTTCAGGCTTTTTGATAATGACGGGATATTTGCCGGAAGCACGGCGATCCGGATGAAAAAGGTAATAAAGGACAGCATCATATTGCTTGTAATGGCGGCGGCCGCGAGCAACAGCAGCATGTATGAAAAAACATACCTGAAAGATCTGGAGGAATACTCGCCTGTTGATTTTAAAACCCTTTTGGACTGCCGGAAAAGGATAAACAGGGAATATGCGAAACTGAAGATCAAACTTACGGTCAAACCGTTGGAAGTCCAAATGGCAAAGGCATTCGCCGCAGGGACCCTTGATTAGCACGGGGATCCGTGATCAGTTCCTGATACTCTGTTCCTTTGACTGCATATTTCTAACCCGAATTATATCGCTGGTATCTTTCCTGCCTGCATTTTCTCGCCGGAGCCTAAGTATCGGCATTTTTCCCGGCGCTTTTTTCTCGCCTGGACTCATGTCATCGATTCACCGGCTTTTACATATTTTCTGATTTACTGCAGGGATCCGGCTTCGTAATCTCGTTTTTTATAAAATCTGTTCTTTTTTCTTGCGTATAAGTAAAATCGATATAATGAAAATCGCCTCTTTGTCCGATATGATATTTGAACAGCGGATAAATCACCTTTCACAACAAAGGGATGAATGATATGGATTTAGGTACGATTTTAGGTTTGGTTTTAGGTGTTTTCTGTGTAGTAATCTCAATTTATATCGGTGAAGGAGAAATAAGGTCTTATCTGCATCTTCCGTCGGCATTCATTACCATCGGCGGCGGAATATGTTCCGCACTGATAAACTTCAGGCTCAAAGATTTTATCGATGTGTTCAAGGTATTGAAAAAGGTTTTTACAGACAAGCATTCCACGGCAAGTGAAACGATCGCAATGCTGGTCAAGCTGTCGGAGAAGACCAGGAGGGAAGGATTGCTGTCCATCGAGCCGGAGCTTGAACAGATGGAGGATCCTTTTATCAGGCAATCGCTCCAGTTGGTTGTGGACGGTATTGAATCGGAAACCATAAAGGATTTCATGGATACCGAGATCGAGAACATGCAAGCGCGGCACAGCAAATACCAGGCCATCTTCAATATGCTTGGCGCCATTTTCCCGGCGTGGGGCATGATCGGTACGCTGCTGGGTCTCATCAACCTGCTTCTGAAGCTTGATGACCCTTCACAGATAGGGCCGTCGATGTCGGTAGCCCTGGTAACGACATTTTACGGCAGTATTCTGTCGAACTTCATCTGTATCCCTTTTGCCGGGAAGCTGAAGATGAAGAGCGATGAGGAGGTCCACCAGAAAGAGATGATCGCGGAAGCGGTCATATCTATCCAGGCCGGAGAGAACCCCAAGATGCTGGAGCAGAAACTGAAGATCTTCCTTACACCGGAGGAAAGAGAAAAAGGCATCAGGAAGAATGAAGAAGAAGCGACGGATAGTTCTGTATCCGCATAACAGGAGTGAAACGGATGGGCAGAAGAAAAAAACAGGTAGGAAGCTCGGGCGGCGCGTCATGGCTGACAACATACAGCGATTTGGTGACACTGCTTCTTTGCTTCTTCGTGCTGCTTTTTTCAATGGCGGTAGTCGACAAGCAGAAAGTTACAAAAGTGGCTTTGTCTATACGTGCCGCCTTTTTGGGCAAGACAGGGAACGAAATATTCGAATTGAAAGATGGTGATACTCTGATCAGCCTCACTCCGTACGAGAAGGAACTGATAGATATGATGGATGAAGAGCCCGGAGAGGAAGGCGAAGAGGCTGACCGGACCGAAGGGGAGGAAGAGACCGGGGAAGAGGATGAACCCGGTGAGAACGAAGACGAAACCGGTGAGGAGGCCGGGGGCATTGGAACACTGAAGGCTGACATACAGGGTTTGATTGACGCAATGGGACTGAATGAAAATATCAGGGTGATAGATGAGGGCACCAGGATAATCCTGAGGATGGACTCGGTTATCCTGTTCGATACAGGCAAGGCGGACATAAAACCATCTGCGAAACCTGTCATTGAGAAGATAGGCGATATACTCAAGACGCTTGATACTGAGATCCAGGTGCAGGGTCACGCCGACGACCGTCCGATAAATACTCCGGAATTTCCGTCGAACTGGGAACTGTCGACCAAGAGGGCGACGAATGTCGTTAAGTTTCTGATAGATGAATGCGGTATTGACCCGAAATATCTCACCGCAACAGGAAACGCCGAATTCAGGCCGATAGCGCCGAACGACAGCGAATATAACAGGCAGAAGAACAGAAGGATCGATATAGCGATTTATAAATGATAAGGGACACTCCTCTGCAGGAAGCGGGACTTCGATGGATGAGAAGTGTCCCTTTTCCTTTAGCTTACGATGGACACTCCTCTGCAGGAAGCGGGACTTCGATGGATGAGAAGTGTCCCTTTTCCTTTAGCTTACGATGGACACTCCTCTGCAGGAAGAAGTGCTCCATGAGTTGAGGAATGTCCCTTTTTGATTAGCTGACACTGGACACTCCTCTGCAGGAAGTAATACTTCGCAGTTGAGAAGTGTCCCTTTTCCTATTACCACTCCTCTTTTTTCTTTTCCACTTTCCGGAATAACAAAGGTTCGTTATTTATGTTCCCTTTTATTGAAATTAATTTATATCTGTTTATTTTTATGATAAGATAAATAATTAGGAGACAGAAGGACAAACTTTGGCATGAGATAAGGAAGGTGAATCAAAAAAGGGACATTTCTGAGACCAGCCGGAGGACAGTGGACGCTCCTCTGCAGGAAGCCGGGCTTCGATTGAAGAGGAATTTCCCCTTTTGAAAACCCGTAGAAGTGTCAATGTGAGGAAATTGGAAGTGTCCCTTAACCTATGACTAAGATAATACTGGCTTCGGCGTCGCCAAGGCGAAGGGAACTGCTGGCCCAGGTCGGGATACCCTTCGAAGTGGTGCCGGGAAACATAGATGAAGAGAATGCTGACTTGTCAGGAACACCGGAACAGAAGACAGAGCAGCTTGCTTACATGAAAGCGATGGCTGTGGCATCGAAGCTGGAGAGCGGACTGGTGCTCGGTGCGGATACGATAGTCGTCTGTGATGATGAGATATTCGGCAAACCCAGGGATGAGGAAGACGCCCGAAGGATGCTCAATAAGCTTAAGGGGCGGGAACATAAGGTCGTTACCGGTATTTGCCTGGTCGATGCTTCGGACGGCAAGGCACGGACCGATCATGAAGTGACAATGGTGAGATTTTCCGAAATTACTGACAGGGAAATCGATGCTTACATATCGTCGGGCGAGCCGTACGGAAAAGCCGGCGCTTATGCCATCCAGGGGCGGGCGGCCATTTTTGTCGAGAGCCTTGACGGATGTTACTCAAATGTCGTCGGGCTTCCTTTACGGCGGGTCTATCGCCTGTTGAAGGAATTTGGCGTTTCGGCCTGCGGATGAACAGCGAAAATTTCCAAAATGTAGAAAATAAATGTAAAAAATGGTACAATGAAAGGAGTGATGTGTAATTATTTTTTAAGAAATGCGGGGTTGACCAAAATGGAATACAGACTTAGAATGAAGGATATACCAGCTAGTGAAAGACCTTATGAGAAGCTGGAAAAGTACGGCCCTGAGTTCCTGTCGAACGCTGAACTTCTGGCAGTGATCATCAGGACGGGAAGCGCTGAAGAAACGTCAGTGGCACTGGCGCAGCGATTGCTGTCGCTTGGTGAAAACAAGGGAGGGATAGCGCATCTCCATGACTTATCCGTGGAAGAACTCCGGAAAGTGAAAGGCATCGGAAGGGTAAAAGCGGTGCAGATAAAAGCGGTCATGGAACTGTCGAAAAGGATATCCGCTTCTTTTATAAACAATAATAAAGTTACGATCAAATCTCCGGCGGATGTCAGCATGCTGCTGATGGAGGAGATGAGGCATCTTAAGAAGGAAGTGTTCAAGGTGATCCTGCTGAATACGAAGAACCACATAATCAAGTATCTGAACGTATCGGTAGGAAGCCTCAATGCTTCGATAGTCCATCCGCGGGAGGTATTCAGCGAAGCGGTCAGGGCAGGTTGTTCCGGCATGCTGCTTGTCCACAACCATCCCAGTGGAGATCCGGAACCCAGCAGGGAAGATATCGAAACGACACACAGGCTGGTAAATGCAGGCAGTATACTGGGGATCAAGGTCCTCGATCACATTATCATTGGGGACGGAAGGTACATAAGTTTAAAAGAACAGGGACTGATGTAGACTGAAGAACGGTCCTGTTCTTTGCAGACGTAGGGAGGATAATTATGGGAATTTTTGCAAAGGATATCGGAATAGATCTGGGGACAGCCAATACGCTGGTCCATGTAAAAGGCAGGGGCATCGTGATCAGGGAACCTTCTGTCGTCGCAATAAATAAGAACACGAGAGAGATACTGGCAGTCGGCGATGACGCAAAGAACATGATCGGCAGGACGCCGGGCGATATCGTGGCGATCAGGCCAATGAAAGACGGTGTTATTGCCGATTTCGACATTACGCAGAGCATGTTGAAGCATTTCATAAGAAGAGCCATGGGTACAGGCTTCATTTCAAAACCCAGGGTAGTCATCTGCGTTCCGTCGGGCGTTACCGAAGTCGAAAAGAGAGCCGTCGAAGATGCCACGCTGGCGGCAGGCGCAAGAGAGGCCTATCTTATCGAAGAGCCAATGGCGGCGGCGATAGGAGCCAACCTGCCTGTCGAAGAGCCTTCCGGCAGCATGATAGTCGATATAGGAGGCGGTACCAGCGAAGTTGCCGTAATTTCACTCGGCGGGATAGTGACAAGCAGATCGCTGAGGGTTGCCGGCGACGAATTTGACGAATCGATCGTACTTTTCGTAAAGAAGGAATACAACCTGATGATCGGCGAGAGGACCGCCGAACAGATCAAGATAAATATAGGCAATGCCTTCCTCAAACCGAAGGAAGAATACATGGAAGTCAGGGGAAGAGACCTGATAACCGGGCTTCCCAAAAACGTTACGCTTTCATCCAGCGAGATAAACGAGGCGCTGAAGGAACCCATAAACTCGATAATCGACGCTATCAAGTATACGCTTGAAAAGACGCCTCCGGAACTGGCTGCTGACATTATGGACAAGGGTATAATGCTTGCCGGCGGAGGAGCGCTGCTGAGCGGACTGGATATGTTGATCAAGGAAGAGACAGGCATGCCGGTCACTATTGCTGAGAATCCGCTGGACTGTGTGGCCATCGGGACCGGGAAAGTGCTTGAGGAAATCGAAACGTTGAGAAGTGTGCTGATAACGCCGAGAAAACTGAGATAGAAGGGAGACTTGTCCATTGCTGCGTCTTTTTAAAAGCAAATGGTTCATAGTGTCTCTGGTTACGATAGCGTTGCTGGTCGTTATAGGTGTATCGGCAAATAAAAGCAGTAAGCTGAATTGGCTCAGCAATATCTTAAGTGTTCCTCTGAAGCCTGTCCAGGGCTTTTTCACATCGGCAGGCCGTGAAATAGAAGATTTTTTCGCTTACTTTCAGGATATAGACGAACTCAGGAAAGAAAATGAAGCTCTGAAAGCGGAAGTTGAGGAACTGAGGAGACAGAACAGGGAGTATTCCGAACTGAAGGCAAAGAATGACGAATTGAGGCGTGCACTGAACCTGAAGGCCGAATTCGCGGATTATACCATTACCGGCGCCAATATCATCGCTGTGGAGCCCGGTAACTGGTTCAGCGTATTCAAGGTGGATGTCGGGGAACAGGACGGGATCCGGGCGGATTTTCCTGTTGTCACTGGTTCAAGGGGTCTTGTTGGGAGAGTTCTTGATACCGATAAATCCACATCGAATATACAGACCATCATTGACGAAGAAAGCGCCGTTTCCGGATGGATAGCAAAACCGGGAGGCGGACATGCCATTGTGAAAGGCGATCTTGAATTAAAGCAGGAGGGCCTTTGCAAGCTTATTTACATACCCATCGAGGTCGATATCGAAGTAGGCGATATAGTTGAAACTTCAGGTGTCGGCGGTATCTATCCCAAAGGCATAGAAATCGGCAAAGTCATCGAAGTGAGAAAAACCAACAGTGAACTCGGCAGGTATGCGATCATCCAGCCGACTGCGGATTTCAGGAGGCTGGAGGAAGTTTTCATACTTAAGTCCGAAAAAAATGATGGAACGGGCAGTGCTGGACGATGAAAAAGAAGCTGTTGTTCTATTTTGTCTTTATCGTGTTTTTCCTCCTGCTGCAGACAACTGTGCTTCAGCGTGCAAAAATACTTGGGGTCATGCCGAATCTGCTCATCACTTTGACCATAGTCACGGCATTGGTGAGGAACAGTACTGAGGGCGCTGTGGTGGGCCTTTTTTCAGGCCTTTGCATCGACATGCAGTTTGGCGCAGTACTTGGCTTTTATGGGCTTCTGGGCATGTTCACCGGTATAGCGGCCGGATCGCTGAGCAGGAAAATATACAGGGAGAATTTACTGGTTGTCGCCTTTTTTACGTTCGTATATTCTGTAGTTTATGAGTCTGTCGTGTTTGTCATAAACAACATTATGTCCGGCGATATCAACTTTGCGTTCGCGTTCACGAGGATCATACTGCCGGAAGCGGGGTACAACTGTGCTGTATCCCTGCTGCTGTTCCCTCTGCTCGTAAAGGCCGGCAAATGGTTCGACATGTCGGCGACTGCTCGGAAGTATTGAGCCATATGGTCTCAGAAGGAGGATGGATTATTTGGATAAGAAACTGAGAAACAGATATTACATACTCTGCCTGGGATTCATGGTATTCGGCATCATGATAGTTTTCCGGCTTTTCAACCTCCAGATAGTGGAGGGAGAGAAATATGTTGCCGACGCGCAGAAGAAGATACTCAAGGAAGGGGAAATAGAAGCTCCGAGAGGGAAGATACTGGACAGATACGGGACGCCCATTGCAGTCAACAGGCAGGGATACTCGCTGTATATCGTAAAGACGAACATAAACACTTCCGAAATGAACGAGATGCTGCTCAAACTGTCGGACCTGCTGGAGAAGAACGGGGACGGGCATGTCAATACCCTGTCCAAGTTCCTTACCTACGGGCCGCCTGTCGAATTCAACGGCATGACCGAAAAGCAGATACGCGATTGGCAGATCAATGCCGACAGGCTGAATATGAAGGAAGAAGATGTCAAATATAACGCTTATGAGCTTTTCAAATACCTGAGAGATGAAAAATTCAAGATCAATACGCTGTTCACGGACGAGCAGGCGTATAAGATAATGGTTTTCAGGTATGAACTGCTGATCAGCAACTGGAATTTCACCACGGGCGGAATGGTGCTCCTGGCCAGGGATGTAAGCAGGGAGACCGTTGCGGAGATAGAGGAGAGGAACCATGAGTTCCCCGGGATCATAACGATGACAGAGCCGGTGCGGGAGTATATCGACGCCTACGAAGAAGCTCATGTGCTCGGGTATATTAGGGCGATAAGTTCAAAGCAGTATGATGAACTCAAGGATGAGGGATATGACAATGACGACCTCATCGGGCAAACCGGGGTCGAGAAGAGCGCTGAAAGGTACCTGCGCGGGAAGAATGGAAGAGTCACGTTTGAGGTCGATGCTGACGGGAATATAATCCAGAAGCTTGTGACAATGGAGGAGATACCCGGCAACGACGTGGTCCTCACTATAGATACGAACCTTCAGAAGGTCGCCATAGAGTCGCTGGCCCGCAATATTGAGAAGATCAGGAACGACAAGAAGGGACCTGCCTACAATTACGGCGACGCCAACGCCGGATCCGCAGTGGTGCTGGACGTCCATACCGGAGCGGTCCTGACGATGGTAAGCTACCCGAGCTTCGACCCGTCTATCTATCTTGCAGGCCCGGAAGACACCGAAGCCCAGAAGATGATAATAGAACTGACAAAGGACGAACAGAACCTGAAAGCATTGCTCAACAGGACGATACAGGAAAACTATGCGCCCGGTTCCACATTCAAGCCTATCACTGCCATCGCAGGGCTGGAAAAGGGCGTCATAACCCCGACTTCGAACACGATAGTCTGCAGGGGGACAGCCCGTATAGGAGGAAGGGACCTGTTCTGCCTCGAAAAACCCACGTATGGCCACGGTCCGCTTTCCCTGAAAAGAGGGCTGGAGACGTCCTGCAACCTGTACTTCTATGAGCTTGGCACAAGGACCGGCATCGAAGCCCTGACCTACTGGGCCAACTGTTTCGGACTTGGCAAAAAGACAGGCATAGATCTTCCGAACGAGGTTTCGGGAATGATGTCGTCCATTGAACTGAAAAAGAAACTGAGGAACGATATCTGGAGACCCGCCGACACGGCCCAGGTTTCGATCGGCCAGTTCGACAACTCCTTCACGCCGCTGCAGCTCGCCAACTACACCGCTGCCCTTGCAAACGGCGGCAAGCTGTACAGGCCGCACGTCATCAAGGAAGTTATAAGATATGACGGGTCCGTGGTGAACAGGACCGAACCCACCTATACGGAGATCCCGCTTAAGGAGTCGACCATAGCCGCGGTCAAAGAGGGCATGGTAGCCGTTACGACGGCTATAGACGGTACCGCGCAGGAAGCGTTCAAAGGACTGCCGTTCGAAGTAGCCGGAAAGACCGGTTCAGCCCAGACACAAAGCGTCGGCGGACGCTCGCCCAATGGAGTCTTCATCTGCTATGCACCCGCTGATGATCCGGAAATAGCCATTGCCGTAGTTATCGAGAGAGGTGTGTGGGGATCCAATGCAGCTCCCGTGGCAAGAGACATCATCGACGAATATTTCGGGCTCAAGGCGGCCGACTCGAGAAACACCGACCTGAAGCCTGAAAAACCCCTGTTCAATCCATGACGTACTGATCAAATTTATGCTTGTTTATATGCATAAATAATGTAATAATAGTTTATGTGAATCAATTCTGCTACAGGGGGTACAGTCCATGGAAGAAAGCATCGTAAGCTTTAAAGCCAAGGGCAATGAACTTATCCTTGTGATGCGGGAAGAAGACGACTTCGGGAAAATAGTGGAAGGTATAGGCAGGAAGCTTGATTCATCGGGAAGGTTTTTCAAGGGCGCAAGCCTTGATGTCAGATATCGCGGGAAAAAGCTTGATGAGGAACAGGAACGGATAATATCGGAACTGATCGCGGAGAAAGCTTCCGCTGAGATCATAAGCTTTAAAGAGGACGAAGAATACCAGGACCAGGAAAACAGCCAGGATCAAGAGGAGCCTGAACGGGCAAGGGACAAGCTCAAAATGAAGATCCTGTATTTCAGGGGACTGGAAGAAGGAATGACCAAATTCTACAGGGGCACCGTCAGGTCCGGGACTCTCGTAAGCTACGACGGAAACGTCGTTGTGCTGGGCGATGTGAATCCCGGCGGAGAAGTGGTCGCCGCGGGCAATGTAGTAGTGATGGGATCTTTGCGGGGAATGGTCCACGCCGGCGCCGACGGGAACAAGGAAGCCATAGTTGCGGCATTGTCGCTGCAGCCCACGCAGCTCCGTATAGCCGACGTCATTACCAGGCCGCCGGATTCCAGCCAGCCGAGGCAGGGCTTTTTGCCAGAAATAGCGTTTGTAAAGGATGACATGGTATATATCGAAACTTTCCTGCCCCAATACAAGTAATTGCTTATTTACAAAAAAGTGCTTTAATTGACAAATTACTTTTAAAACTGTATATTTTACATATGTACGAGGTCTCAACAATCTCAGCGTCACTGCAAATTGCCCATACAGGCACATAGGAGGTATTTGGATGAGCGAAGTCATTGTAATCACATCAGGAAAAGGCGGAGTGGGCAAAACCACATCGACGGCAAACATAGGAACGGGTCTGGCATTGTCGGGCAGCAAGACAGTGTTGATAGATACCGATATCGGGTTAAGGAACCTTGATGTAGTTATGGGTCTCGAAAACAGGATCGTTTATGATCTTGTGGATGTAGTCGAAGGCAACTGTCGCGTCAAGCAGGCTCTTATCAAGGACAAACGCTTTGATGGGCTTTATCTGATACCTGCCGCTCAGACCAGGGACAAGTCAGCTGTGAAGCCGTCGCAGATGATCAAGCTTTGTGAAGAACTGCGCGAGGAATTCGACTATATTCTTATAGATTGTCCGGCCGGCATAGAGCAGGGATTCAAAAATGCAATAGCGGCCGCCGACAGGGCAATAGTAGTGACGACCCCCGAAGTATCCGCCGTCAGGGATGCGGACAGGATCATAGGTTTGCTTGAGGCGAATGAGATAAGGAATCCGAAACTCCTGATCAACAGGCTGCGTGCCGACATGGTCAAAAGAGGAGACATGATGTCCATAGATGATATAATCGACATCCTGGCGATAGGGCTCATAGGAGTCATCCCCGATGACGAAAAAATAGTGGTGTCGACCAACAGAGGCGAGCCCGCAATATGTGATAGCAAATCGCTGGCAGGACAGGCTTTCAGGAATGTCGTAAGAAGGATAAAAGGCGAAGAAGTACCCTTTATGTCGTTCACTGAGGATGATGGTTTCGTGATGAAGCTCAAAAAGTTGTTTGGCCTGAAAGCGAACTGAAGGGGAGGTATACGATGCTGCTCGACTTAGGAAAAATATTTGGGAAATCGAAGAATTCCAAGGATGTCGCAAAAGAAAGGCTCAAACTGGTGCTGATCCATGACCGTGCCAATGTTTCGCCGCAGTTTCTCGAGATGCTGAAGAGTGAGATCATAAAGGTCATAACCAATTATATGGACGTAGATGAAAGCGCTTTGGAAATACAGCTGACGAGGACAAAAAGCGATGACGGGCAAAGTGTGGTGCCGGCGCTTTACGCCAATATACCGATAAAGAATATAAGAAAAAGCGGGAAATAAGGTATAGCCAGTTATGAATATTGCTCTCATAGCGCATGACAATAAAAAGGAACTGATGGTAGATCTGTGCATAGCCTATAAGACCATTTTGCAGAAACATACCCTGTATTCCACCGGGACTACCGCGTCGTTCATTTCGGAGGGAGCGGGGCTGCCGGTGTACAGTGTTTCGCCCGGTGTGCTCGGAGGTACGCAGCAGATAGCTGCAAGGGTATCGCTCAACGAGATCGACATGGTGGTGTTCCTCAGGGATCCGGTCGAGGGGCGGGGCAATGAGGCGGAAATGTATTCGCTGCTGAGGCTCTGCGACATGAACAATGTTCCTTTTGCCACCAATATAGCCACTGCCGAGATGCTGATCAAAGGTCTCGAAAGAGGCGACCTCCAGTGGCGTGAACATGTCAGATGAACATACCGAAACGGACATAGTATACGGGACGACAACCAGGAGTGTTGTCGCAACAGAAAGGAATATTTTTATGCGTAAGACGCAGGCGGCCGGCAGGCGCCTGCGTTTTTGGTGCAATCCTTGTATAAATGCAACACAGTAGTTCATACTGAAATGTATATCAGCGGATGTATGATAAATCGCTCAGTCGGGTGATGATATGCTTTCCGTCCGGGTTTTCATGCATAAACGAAACGCCTCCGGCTTTGCCGTGCAAATCGCATTTGTTGAGCATTTCAACATCCAGTCCAAGCCACATGGCGCTGAATACGCTCAATGTATCACCATGTGAAACAATGATAACGTTCTCATCTGTATTTTCCATCATATGCCTGTAAAAAACCGAAATACGCTCCCACAATTCTCTTCGGGATTCCGCCCCTTCGAACGGCTTATCGTCGATCGTCCTTTCCCAGACTATCGTGTTTCGATGTGCCCATTCCACTGATTTTCCGACTGCTTCACCCAAATTGCGTTCCCTTAGCAGGTCTGTAAATACCGGCTCAATGTTAAGATAACCTGCTATAATTTCAGCTGTATGTTTTGCCCGCAGCAAATCAGATGAATACATGACATATCGCTTGTTCCAGATTTCAGATGAAAGCCGTTCACCTATCCGTTTCGCCTGTTCTATCCCAAGGTCGGTCAAATCCCAGTCTGTCCATGAACCGATCATGCCATTTGTATGATGTATCGACTGGGTATGCTGAACAGTGATTATATTTTTCATATATCCTCCCGTGTATGTAAATTGCAGAAACACCTCGGATCAATCATATGCATATTTTATCACAAGGTTTAACAATCCAAAATACCAACTGGTTTTGCCAATGTAGCACTGTATATGCATTTATCCGAATCTACTGTGTATACATAAATGGCCGTTTAAATCAATATAATTTACCAGGGCTGTATAACAACAATACCGGAGATGAAACGATATGGAAAGCTGTATGACCGGCAGGGGATACACGCCGCGGCGCATATATCCGCACAGAAGGCTCAGAAGATATTCCAGGCAAGGCAGGCTGCGAAGGTTCGGGCAGAGCAGGCTGGGCAGGGTCATTGCATTCCAGGCACTTGTCTGCTCGATACTGCTGTTTGTTGCCGTCCTGGCCAGGGTCCTCAACATCGGCGTTGCCGGGTATATAACAGAAAAAGTCCGGTATGTGCTGCAGCATGACATGGAACTGAAAAGCATCTACACATATGCGCAAACGCTTGCTTCGGATATCAGGAGCAGTATTAACAGGGATGGAGACAGAACCGGCAATAATGGCAGTATCGATGGAGATACAGAAAATGATAAAAGAGGAAACGGCGGCGATATCCGGGATAATCCTGCGATTGCTTCGACAGACGGTTCCCTGGCAGACAGTTCGGATAATACAGCCACTCTGTCAGCAGAAATGGCACTGCCTGATACAATGGATGCAACTTCCGGTATATATGATGAAATGACGCAGTCCGGTAATAATTGGACTCAGTCAGGCGGCGACAGCGATTTGACCGGCGACATTGATCACGACGGCGAAACTGTACCTGACGGACATGAGGGGTTTGACGGCAAGGAAACCGCCGACAGCACAGATGCACCGCAGCAAAATGAGTCTGAAACCAGGGTACTTGCAGCTAGCAGCGAAATTGATGATTCAGCGGAAAATACCCATGATCCGCCGGATAATAGCGATGACTCGGCAAAAGACACATCACCCGGCCAAAAAAATGTTGTGTCAGATGCCGATAAGTATGGGGACTTCGGAAAGAAACGCGGGGACTTCAACATGGCTGTTCCCGTGGAAGGAAAGGTCGTAACGCCATTCGGCGAAACAAAAGGGGCGGCAGGCATGTTGAAAATGCACAACGGCGTCGATATCGCAGTCGGGAAAATGAGCGGCATAAAAGCCGTGCTTGACGGACGCGTTGAAGATGCAGGTTCTTCTCCGGGATACGGGAAGTTTATAAAGATAAGACACAGCGACAGCCTTGTAACGGTATATGCAAATTGTTCGGACATTATTGCCGGTATTGGCGAATACGTGGGAAAAGGGGATGTAATCGCTGTCGCAGGCGGGGAACGTACGGCAGGCGGGAGCCATGTCCATTTTGAGGTCTGGCAGGACGGCGTACCAGCAGATCCGCTTGATTACATAAGCATTGACTACAGGTGAGACTGGTTATTGGAGAAACTGAGATCAAAGTAAACATAACTGCGGCAATAATGCCTGTCTTCATGCTGATAGCGGGCCTTACAGCGGAATACGCGGCTGCGTTTTTTTCAATGCTGCTCCACGAACTCAGCCATATACTGGCGGCAAGGATCTGCGGTGTTAAGGCCGGTATTGTAAGCGTGACGATACTTGGTTTTTCGGCTGTGATCCCGGACGACGGGTGCAGTAAAACGGAAAGGTTTCTTATCTGCCTTGCCGGACCTGCTTTCAACCTTTTGTTCTTTGCCGCTGCGTTGCTGACCGAGCATCTGGTTCCCGGCGACCAGGGCTTTCTCAGGCTGCTGTCCGCTTCCAACCTGTTTCTTGCATTCATAAACCTGCTGCCGTCACTGCCCCTGGACGGCGGCAGGCTTATGCTTGTGTTTTTGGCCGGCAATATCGGGATGCTGGCCGCCGGCAGGGTCATGCGTGTGCTTGCAGGCATTGTTTCGATAATTGTTATGCTTGCCGGTGGGTACCAGCTGTATGCTTCGTCATACAATGCGAGCCTGATCATAATCGGGCTGTACTTGTTACTGACTACGATGACAGGGAAGGTGGAGAACGCTTTAATGAATATAAGGCAGATATTATTCAGGAAATCCAGACTCCTTAAGAAAGGTTTTTATCCCGCAAGAGACCTGGTTGTACTGAAAAGCACCAGACTCGGCGACATTCTGAAAAGTATGGATTTTGACAGGTTCCATATCGTTTATGTACTTGATGATTCGTTAAGGATCGTTGGCACGTTCACTGAAAGCGAAATAATGGATGCCCTTGCCGGCAGCAATGACGATCTGACGTTTGAACGGCTTATAGAAATAAGGTTCCAGGGATAGGCATGACAGCAAAACCTGCTGACATGCAGACACGGGGACGGTTCCCGAGAAGCGGGGATGGTTTTCATGCTGAGGGGCGTTACCCTTCGGGCACTCCGGACCGGCTCCTTATCTGTCGTGTCCGGCGTGTTTTTTACTGTTATAATATATATGGTGATTATTATGTTGCTGAAAGCGGCGTTCAAATTCAGGAACATACTGATACTGGCTGCAGGCATTGCGCTGATTGCCGGCGCTGCCGGGTATGCGCCAGATGCCGGATGGGTCCGGATCGCGGCCGGAACGGCAAGCCTTGCCGCATATGCCGGTGCGGTTGCCGCAACGATGAGAAGCAGGGAGTTCAAAAAGGAACTGGAACTGTCTGAGAAACTGGAGGGCATATACAGGCTGAACAGAGAGATCGACGAACAGTACAGGCATATATCCGGGCGGCTTGGGAAGAATCTCAGGCAGAAAGCCGCCAGGGTCCTCAGGCATAAAGACCAGTTGCTGCATTATTTCAATGAATATCACGATGATCCTGTAAAACAGAAGATAGTGCAGCAGGCCCTGAAGCTTGTCATGGCGTACCTGAAGCTGGCAGGCAGCCTTGCCGACAGGGCAGGGGAGCTTTCGCCGAAGAGCATGAATGAGCTTACGGCACGGATAAATGCAAACAACAGGAGGCTTGGCACATTGAAGAGCTACCAGGCCGTGCTGGAACTGTCCAAAACCATAGAAATGGACGAGAAATTGCTCGAAATGATGAAAGAGGAGAGAAGGGACCTTGAGACGGCAAGTGTCCGGCTCGACCAGATAGAGAGCAGCATAGTCGGATTCAGGCACCGGATACTCTCCAATGAAATATCCGATACCGAATACGAGGAGATAGAAAATGCGATAAACGAGGCAACAGCCCTTGACAATGCCCTCAATGAACAGCGGCGCCGCAGGCGGGAATCCTGTCAATGACTGCGGCTGCCTGATCTTGTCCCTGGCAATAATCATCGCTGCCGCTTTTCGGTGTATGTAAAGAAATGCCTCCCGGTCAAAGTGGTACCCGCCGACCCTCACAGCAGCGCTGAGATATTGCTCATTATTTCCCGGGTCGATTTTGGACGGTTCATCGTATAAAGATGGATGCCGTCCACCCCTTCTTCGATCAGTTCCCTGATCTGGAGCGATGCGTATTCTATACCGGCCTTCCTCATATCTTCAGGGTCGTTTTGGTATTTATCCATCATCAGCACCACCTTTGCAGGTATCGAACACCCGCTTTTCAACGCTATCGATTTTATCTGGTCAGCTTTGAAAATAGGCATTATGCCTGCTGAAACGGGGCACTTTATTCCGATCGCCCTTGCCCTTTCGATGAAGTCGAAAAACAGCCTGTTGTCGAAGAACAACTGCGTAATAAGGAAATCGACGCCTGCATCCACTTTCTCCTTCAGGTGTGACAGGTCCTCGCTGATCCTCCTGGAATCCACATGGCCTTCAACATATGCAGCCGCGGCAATGCAGAAATCATTCATTTTGCGGATGTGCCGCACCAGTTCGCTGGCGTGTCTGTATGCCCCCCTGCTGAAGTCGAAACCGGGCTGGTCTGCCGGCGGGTCGCCCCTCAGCGCGAGTATGTTCTCAAGGCCTGACTGGTGCATCGATTCCAGCATGCTGTCTATTTCTTCCCTGGTATGACCTGCGCATGTGAAATGGGCCATGCTCTCGATGCCGTGGAGACCTTTTATCCTGGCCGCTATTTCAAGCGTACGGCCCTTCCTGCTCCCGCCGGCCCCGTAAGTGACGCTGATGAAGTCCGGCATTAGGGCTTCGAACTGCTCAAGATGGTCGAATATCGTTTCCAGCGGAACATCCGGCCTGGGCGGGAATATTTCAAAGGACAGTACCGGCCTTTTTCTATTGAAAATATCAATTATTTTCACACATCCAACCTCCCGAAATAAAGCTAACTACATTATAACAACATTTAAATAGCTGTCAAGTACAATTAAAAAGCAGTTATATTCATTCAAGCAGCCCCGGCATGCACAGGTTTTTGCTTCCGGGAATCAATATCTGCCAAAGGGATTTCCGGCAGTGGGACACTTCTGCGGACAAGCGCTCAATAAGCTTTCTTCAGGACAGGACACACATGTAAATATCTCCAATTACTCCCGCTTTATAGCGAATGGATGTTATCGTTATTGCGGATTTTGTGACAGTAGTTTAAAATATCAGGTGACATGTATAAGCATGAATCGTATGTTATGTCGGCAGCCAGCTGTCCGGCATCAGTAATGGGGGTTTTTATGTATAAAATCGTAAGGAAGGAAGTACTCAACCCGGCAGTGAAGCTGTTGGAGGTAGAAGCGCCGTATGTGGCCAGAAAAGCGGAACCTGGCCAGTTCATAATACTGAGGATAAGCGAAGAAGGCGAAAGGATCCCGTTGACGATTGCCGACTACGACCGGGAGAAAGGAACGGTTACCATCATATTCCAGGAAGTGGGGAAGACCACCTCGATGCTGGGGATGCTTGAGGAAGGCGATTGTATACTGGACTTTGCAGGCCCTCTTGGCAAAGCGAGCCACCTGGAAGGAGTGAGGAAAGCCGTGGTCATCGGCGGAGGCCTTGGTACGGCCATAGCATATCCGCAGGCAAAGAAACTGCACGAACTGGGTGCAGAGGTGGATGTCATCACGGGCTTTCGGAACAGCGGCCTGATCCTCCTTTCGAAAGAACTCAAACAGGTAAGCAGCAGGCTGTTCATCACCACTGACGACGGTTCCAACGGCAACAAGGGTTTTGTTACGGATGTACTGAAAAAACTGCTTGAGGAAGGCAACAGGTACGATCTGGCCATTGCCATCGGTCCGCTTATAATGATGAAGATGGTATCGCTGCTGACGAAAGAGTATGGCATTAAGACCGTCGTCAGCATGAATCCTGTCATGATAGACGGCACCGGGATGTGCGGCGGCTGCCGTGTCACGGTTGGAGGCAAAGTAAAATTCGCCTGTGTCGACGGACCTGATTTTGACGGCCACGAGGTGGATTTCGACGAAGCGATAAGGAGACAGGCCATGTACAGGGCACAGGAAAAGAGGTCCATGGAAGAGCACGTCTGCAGGTTGGGAGGTGTCCGGAATGGCTGATATGTCTTTGGAAAAGGTAAAAATGCCGGAACAGGACCCGGAAACCAGGATCAGGAATTTCAACGAGGTAGCTCTCGGATATACTGAGGAAATGGCGGTAAAGGAGTCGCACAGGTGCCTGAACTGCAAAACCAGGCCGTGTGTCGCCGGCTGTCCTGTAAACGTACAGATACCAGAATTTATCAGGCTTGTAAGCGAAGGAGATTTCGAAAGGGCTTATGAAAAGATAAAGGAGACCAACAACCTTCCAGCCATATGCGGAAGGGTATGTCCGCAGGAGTCCCAGTGCGAGAAGTTCTGCGTTAGGGGAAAGAAGGGCGAACCTGTCGGTATCGGAAGGCTGGAAAGATTCGTTGCCGACTGGTACATGGCAAACGGGGACATGGATATCCAGCCTGTCCCGAAGAATGGAAAGAAGGTGGCCGTTATAGGATCCGGGCCGGCAGGACTGACATGCGCGGCCGATCTGGCCAAAAAAGGATATGAAGTCACGATATTCGAAGCTTTCCATGTGCCCGGCGGCGTGCTGATGTACGGGATCCCGGAATTCAGGCTGCCGAAGGTCCTGGTGCAGAAAGAAATAGATACGGTCCGCAAGCTTGGGGTGAACATCATGACCAATATGGTCATAGGCAAGGTACTGTCGCTCGAGGATCTCAGGAATGAAGGCTACGAAGCCATATTCATAGGCAGCGGCGCAGGCTTGCCCAATTTCATGGGCATCCCCGGCGAAAACCTGAACGGCGTATACTCGGCTAATGAGTTCCTGACCAGGGTAAACCTTATGAAAGCATACAAGTACCCTGAATACGATACTCCTGTGAGCGTGGCCGAAAGCGTTGCCGTCGTAGGCGGCGGGAATGTGGCAATGGATGCCGCAAGGTGCGCAAAAAGGCTCGGGGCGAAAAACGTATACATCGTATACAGGCGCTCCGAGGCTGAGATGCCTGCAAGGCTTGAGGAAGTGCACCATGCGAAGGAAGAAGGCATAATATTCAAGCTCCTGACCAACCCGGTCCGCATCGTAGGCACTGACGACGGCTGGGTCAGGGCGATGGAATGCGTGGAAATGGAGCTTGGCGAGCCGGACGCCTCGGGCAGGAGAAAGCCTGTACCGAAGCCGGGTTCTGAGCATCTGCTGGATGTCGGCACTGTCATCATAGCTATCGGGCAGTCGCCGAACCCGCTCATCAAGTCGACGACTCCAGGACTTGAGACACAATCGTGGGGAGGCATCATCACGGAGGAGGAGACCGGCGCCACCAGCCTTGA
>Ga0209720_1000829_pt1 | contig 29849 bp, 28 predicted proteins | sample AD_JPNMR3_MetaG_FD_184426 | JGI IMG/M metagenome (GOLD analysis project Ga0209720, IMG submission 184426) | Active sludge microbial communities of municipal wastewater-treating anaerobic digesters from Japan - AD_JPNMR3_MetaG (SPAdes) (version 2) | ecosystem: Engineered > Bioreactor > Anaerobic... | reverse complement strand
TGGCTAAAATTAGGATAATTTTATTGGAAAATTTTAAGGAAAATATTGGTGGATTTTAGGGGTGAGCTAAATTAGCTTGCTCCTGAAATAGAGACCTCGAAAGCAATACGAGTTTTCGAGAGCATTATAAACTTTAGAAGGAGGGTTAAAATTGTATATAATCTATGTTCGCAACTATAAAAAAAAGCTTGTCTGTCTTTCAATAATCATCGGATTTTGGGTTCTTATGTTTTTACTTACTGAATTATTTTTAAATCAAAGCCTTAACGTAAACGTTACAATCGAAAACTATTTGTCCTTTTCATGCCCTGCCGAATACGATATTGATAATGTGTATGTAAATGAAATAATTAAAGGAAGCCTGATTGAAACGGGCAAAATCTTCAAAAGGCCCCGTACCGAAGAGTTTTCAACCTATGAATCAATTGAAGGAGGTTTCAGCTTCAAATATCCCTCTGCATTTTTGCTCAACGAACAGGAATTTGAAGGCACTGAGATTCTCTATCATGTTGGTTTTAAAAACAGAAGCAACACCAGCCACGGTTTCGTGCAGGTATGGAATCTTCCCTATGACCTGAACGAATTTCTTTCAAAATCAAAATCAATATCCGGGCAAAAATATAAAGAGTTTAAAGAAAAAGAAGTTACAGTAAACTCTATTCCGGGAATATTTTGGAATTACATAGTCATAACCCAGGACAACAAAAGCTTTAAAGGAAATGAGGTGTTTTTGAAGAAAGATGATAAAATGTACAGAATAAGCTACTTCGTTCCCGAAGACTTGTGGGACAAAAAAGAATCAAAATTATTTGAGAGCATTGTCTTCTCATTCAAGACCAATGCCCCAAATAATTAGAAGCAAACTTCATCTATAAAAACACTAGCTTGGTATTCTTACACAGTTTCTGCCGGATTCCTTGGCTTCATACAGCGCATTATCCGCCGATTTTAGAAGCTCAGACTCATTATTTGAAAATTCCGGATAGGATGAAACTCCGAAGCTCACAGTAACTGAAGCTTCCACCAGTTCATCCTTTATCGTGGTCTTTGCAATAATATTTCTAAGCCTTTCCACTTTGTCATATGCCTCTTTAATGCTTGTCCTTGGCAGCAGTATTACAAATTCTTCGCCTCCATACCTTGCAATTATGTCTCCGCTTCGCAAGGATTTTTTCATAAGTTGGGCAATATGCTTTAAAACCTTGTCTCCAAACAAGTGCCCAAAGGTATCGTTAAAACGTTTAAAGTGGTCAATATCCATAATAGCCAAAGACAAATCGTAATTCTCCTTCTTGGCGTTTGCAATCTCTTCTCTGAGTCTTTCCTGGAAATAAAGCCTGTTGTATATTCCCGTAAGACTGTCTATGGTAGCCATCTCATGCATTCTCTGGTACAATTCCACGTTTTCCATGGCAATTCCCACTTGCTGCCCTATTATATTTAGAAGTCTCAGGTTGTTGTCATCAAACGCATTGAAATATTTATGCTCGATAAGCACCAAACCGAATTTTCTCGCCTTTGTAGTAAGGGGAACGCACAGCAGGGAATGTATGCCTCTTCCTTCTGCAAAAGGATATTCCTCCATATCTACAAAATTCTCGAGTATGGGTTCCCCGTTTTGCAATGCGGCAAGAAGCTTTTGACAGTTTATATTGTCATTTAATATAACAAGTTCTTTTCGATTTGCAATATTTGTAGTATGAACCCTGAGCCTTCCTTTTTTCTCATCGTATAGAATTATTGTGGAACTGCTTACTCCCATAACTCCAATTATGATATCATTAACGCTCTTTAACAGTTCTTTGACATCGAGTATTGAACTTATAGCCTGCGTTATCTGCTGCAATGTGAAAAGCTCTGCAAGACTTGTCATAAATTTTTTATTTGCATCTTCCAGTTTTGAATTGCACTCTCTCAATTTGTAATTTTGCGATTTTATCTCTTCCTGGGCCGCCGCCAGCTGCTCATATTTGTTTGCAATCTCCATAAACAGCTTTTTGTTCTGCTGCTCATTCTCATAATTATCTTTGTACAACATGCAGCAAAAAACTGTAAAGAGAAAAAAGCCAAGGTAAATTGAAAACATATATATAATATCTTCCGGTGATTCCAAAAGGCTAATAAACTTATATTCATTCAAATGGAAATAAAACAAATACTTTAAGACTACATTCGCCAAAAAAGCATATCCAACAAGTATAAAAGAAAATTTTCTTCCGCCATAAAAGCTGGTAATCAGGATGAGAAACATGAGCATAATATACGCCCATCCACCGATTCCCTCAAAAAACATGACAGACAGTATAACCGGTACCTCTGCCAGCCTTAGAATGTGATATACTTTTTTGCGAAAAAGCAAGTCCTTTTTAATAAGAAAATATTTGATAATGTTAAATAAAATTGCAAGCGTAAAGAAGCAAAGCTTAGCCGCTGTACTTGGATATACGTTTTTGCCTGTTTGCATGCCAATATCCAAAATTACAATATGAGCAGCAATGACGCCAATAAAAATCCATGTAAAGCGAATAAACACCAGCTCATATTTACTGACTTTCTCCACAAGCCCACTTCCTTTTCAGATAGCATCATTTTGAATGCTCTTTTGCATAATCGCAATAGTCAATAATTTTGCACTTCTCACATTCCGGCTTTCGTGCCTTGCAAACTGCCCTTCCGTGGTAAACCAGCTGATGGCAAAACATAGACCAGCTTTCTTTAGGTACAATCTCCATAAGTTCGAATTCTATCTTTTTCGGATCACTGCTGCTTGCCAGTCCTATTCTGTTGCTTAATCTTTTAGCATGGGTGTCAATCACAATACCCGGTATACCGAACACATCGCCTAAAATCAGGTTTGCAGTCTTTCTTCCCACCCCGGGCAAAGTCAGCAAATCTTCCATATTGTCGGGAACTTTGCCATCATATTTCTCAATAATGATTCTGCAGGTTTCCTTAATATTCTTCGCTTTGTTGCGGTAAAATCCTGTCGGTTTTATATCCTGCTCCAGCTCTTCTAAATCAGCATCGGCAAAATCCCGGGCATTTTTATATTTCTTAAAAAGTGTCTTTGCCACTATGTTAACCCTCGCATCGGTACATTGTGCGGCAAGCTGTGTGGATATGAGCAATTGAAGAGGATTCTCATAATCTAAAGTACATTGGGCATCTTTATATAATTGATTGAAAATCTTTATTATCTCGTTAACTCTCTCTTTCTTGTCCATTAAACCGTCCTCCACTATATTATAACAAATAAATACATTCATTGCATAGAAAAGATTGCAAATAAATTTATTTTTTTGCATCTGGCTACAGAAAAAAGTCCAGGTAAACCGGACTCTTTTCTGTATATAAGAATGAAAACATATTATTTCTTCTTTTTTGTAAGCTTCATATACAAATCGGAATATTTGCTTGCCGAGTTGCTCCATGAATAATCGGCACTCATGGCGCGTTTTACCATAGCCTCCCATTCAAGGGGCTTTTCATTGTAAAACTTAATTGCCCGTTTAATGGTCTTTAACATATCCTTTGATGTAAAGTCCTCATATGAAAAACCGTTTCCGTTTTTCTTATCCTTGTCGATGTCAATTACCGTCTCTGCCAATCCTCCTGTCGCTCTTACTATAGGTATGGTACCGTATCTTAGACTAAACAGTTGTCCTAAGCCGCAGGGTTCAAATCTCGACGGCATCAGGAACATGTCACTGCCTGCATAAATGCGCTGAGCCAAAGGAGCATTAAACCCGATAAACACCCCTACCTTTTCAGGATACTTTTCCTGAATTTTCTTAAATCCTGTCTCATAGTATTCGTCCCCGGCTCCTAAAAGGACAAACTGAATGTCCTCCTTCATCATCTCGTCAATTTCATCCATTATAAGGTTTAAACCTTTCTGTCCAGTCAACCTCGATATAAGACCGATAACAGGCACATCCTTTTTCGGAAGCCCCATTTCCTTTTGAAGAGCATATTTGTTTTCCACTTTCAGCTTAAATGTCTCAACATTATAGTTTTTATGAATCCTTGGGTCGGTTTCCGGATTGAACACATCGTAGTCTATACCGTTTACTATTCCGTAGAGGTCTTTTGCCCTGTTTTTCAGTAAGCCCTCCAGTCTTTCGCCGTATCTTTCCGTCTGAATCTCTTTTGCATAGGTCTCACTTACCGTCGTTATAATATCCGTATAAACCAATCCCGCTTTCATAAAGCTGAACATTCCGTAAAATTCAACCTTTTCAGGCACAAATACATCATCCGGCATTCCCATGATGCCCATTACATCTCTCGAGAAATTTCCCTGATATTCAAGATTGTGAATTGTAAACATAGTCTTTATGTTTTTATAAAACGGATACTCTTTATATTTCTCGTTTAAAAACATGCAAATTGGTCCTGTATGCCAGTCATTGCAATGGATTATATCCGGTTTGAAGTCTATTTTAGGAAGCATATCCAATGTTGCCTTGCAGAAGAAGGCAAACCTGTCTGCATCATCAAAATAACAGTATATACCGCCTCTGTTAAAGTAATGATAATTATCTACAAAATAAACAGGTATACTCAAATCTTTACCGTCGGCCTTAAAGTCAATTTTACCTTCACGTACGATACAGGTTGACTGCCTGCCTGCCATATCAACCGGAAAATCCGTCACATACTTCATATCAGCTTCTATCTGCTGATACCTCGGCATTGCAATCCGAACATCATACCCCATGGAAACCAAAGACTTCGGCAAAGAACCTGCTACATCTGCCAATCCTCCCGTTTTAGCAAATGGAGCCACTTCAACGGAAACAAACAACACCTTTAAGTTATGATTCTCTTTCATCATATACCTCCGTTTTATCTTTTTTGGTAAAATGAAAATAAATCATTTTATTTTGAATGATTATATCAAAAAATTAATCCAATATTATAATAATATCCATTTTGATCGTGCGTGAAACACCAGTTTACATCATTATGTCAAAACCAACCGTTTAATAAGTCTTGCCCTCTCCTGCCATCATCACCAGCAAATCGGCAATTTCAGGGTCAAACTGCGTTCCGCTGCACCTTTTTATCTCTTTTAGAGCCGATTCCATATCCATACCTTTTCTGTAAGGCCTGTCGCTGGTCATGGCATCAAAGGCATCGGCCACACACATTATTCTTGCAAAAATGCAAATTTCATCCCCTTTAAGTCCATTGGGGTATCCCTTTCCGTCGTATCGTTCATGGTGCTGCAGTATGGCATTTAAACCGTTTTTTAAAAATTCCACATCCTTTAGGATATTATATGCAATAAGCGGATGTTTTTTTATTTCGTTAAATTCTTCATCCGTCAATTTCCCCGGCTTGTTTAATATATTTGCCGAAATCCCTATTTTACCTATGTCATGCAGTATGGCTGCATATCTTAAATCCTTGATTTCTTCCTCGGAAAGCTTCAACGCTCTTGCAAGCTCGCAGGATATTTCCATAACCCTTTGGCAATGTCCCCTTGTATAAGGGTCCTTTGCTTCTATGGAATTGGCAAGACACATAACGGTCTGGAGATAACCGTACTGAATATTGTCAAACATTCTCATCAGTTCGACATTTTTTTCATTAAGCTCCTCTTTCGTTTTATCCAACTCTTTTATATAGCTGTTGAGTTCCTCATTGCTTGCAGCTGCTTGCTCATACAGAGCCTCTATTTCTTGCTTCTGGCAGTATATATTATTAAACATTTCAGCATTTCTGATACCTATTGCAACATAGCATGCAAGACTTTTTAAAAAACTTAAATTAACTTCCGAAAAAGCCTTTGCTTTTGAAGTGCCGATAAAAATAGCACCAATCAATTCATCCGAAACATTTAGCGAAATAGCCATAATCTTACTGTTATCTTCGCTTGAAAGCATTTCAATCTGGGGCTCCGACAAAGAATTTTTCCCGGCAAGGTTTCCCACATATTGCTCATAATCAATACTCTCAACATTTTTCAAGGATTGATTGCCATACTCATAATTAAATATCGGCTCAAAAGACTTTTTGTCAACAAAGCAAACATAAAACCATTCGCATCCGGTAATTCGCACCAGTTCATTATATGTATGCTTCATTATTATTTTTACATCAAAAGTTGACGTAATAATTTTGGATACTTCATGGAGAGAATCCAATTCGGCTTCCATTTTTTAATTTTATTATTATATGTTAACAACTCTTCTTGTTTTTGCCTGTTGAATATGGTGTTTGATATGTAATCTACAAATATTAACGCCAGAACAGACTCAATAACAACTAAAAATTTAAAATCCGAAGTCCGTACAAATTCAACTGCTGAAAACACCAGTATGGAGCATAGGAAAAAAGATTTAGTTATCAATATTGGTACAGCTTTATTTCGCATAAATTACCTCCGCTTCGGGTAATGTTCCGTAGACAAGATGATTTGACAGCAGTATTTAGTATCATTATTCTACATATCGTCAGAAAAATCCTTTAGCTTAATAGAATTTAACATAAGACGGCAAAAAGGGCGGCTAATCCACAGCCACCCTTTCTATACAACGTCTTATGTTATTTTTGCTCATCCAGTGTCAATTCCACAGTAATATCTCTATCATCCCTGTGTATTTTTATCTTAACCTTGTCCCCTGGTTTGTACTTGCTCTTTTGCTCTTCCAACTCATCATAATTCTTTATCCTTACGCCGTTAAACTCCGTAATTATGTCGTCTTTTTGAATACCTGCTTTATAAGCTGCACTGAATATTTCAACATCGTAAACAAGCACTCCTTCCGGAAGTCCGTAGCGGTCGGCTATTTCCTTGGTATAACCGCTGTTTATCTGTATGCCAATGGAAGGTCTTCCTTTTACATACTTAAACTCAATAAGGCTGTCTGTTATTTCCTTCGCTTTGTTTACAGGTATTGCAAAGCCAAGACCTTCATAACCGCCTCCGCCAATCTTTGCAGTATTGACACCAATTAACTTTCCTTCGGCATTAACAAGAGCGCCTCCGCTGTTTCCCGGATTTATCGAAGCATCAGTCTGTATAAGCTTCAGTTCCTTGCCGTCAGTTATTGGTATTGTTCTGTTAAGACCGCTTATCACGCCCACAGTAACCGAACCCATATATTCAAGTCCTCCCGGGTTTCCTATGGCAACTGCAAGCTCACCGACTTTTATCTTATCCGAGTCTCCAAATTCAATTGCAGGCAAATTGTCCGCATCGATTTTAAGTACTGCCAGGTCTGTCTTCGAATCGGTTCCTACAACGGTAGCAGGATAAGGTGTATCAACATCGCTTGGTAAAATAACATTAATACTTGCATTCGGTAACATACTTTTGGTTCTTTCATTCAGAGCCGCTTCAATAACATGGTAGTTTGTCATTACATATCCGTCACTTCTTATTATGATACCTGAACCCTGGGATTCCGTATCTTGCGGCCCAAAAAACCAGAAGTCGCTTACGGTTGTTGTCCCTTTTACGCTTATACCCACAACTGAAGGCCCTACCTTTTCAGCTATTGCAACTACTGCTGAAGAATCGGTATTTTCGATAACAACCTTCTTATAATAATCCGAACCCAGACCGGATGTAGTCTCTCCCGAACCCTTCACTTCATTACCGCTTCTGAAAATGGACTGAACCGAAGGACTTAATGCCGGAACTCCAAATACGAAGAATCCTCCTACTATAGACCCGCCCAATATGGAACTCATGACAGCGACAAGTATCATTTGCATCAAGACACTATTCTTGCGCTTCTTTGGTTTTGTATAGTTTTCGGAGTAATATGAAGCTGCCTTCAAGTCTGCAGGACTTCCTTCATAAAGCTTTTCACTTTCAAATGCTTTCTCATAAACATCTCCAGTCACATTTTGAGCTCCATTTTCACGCAAAACATGAGGTGCATTTTCATTAGCATTTAAATCAAAATTTTGAATTACTTTTTCATCTACATTTCCATAAATATTTTCACTATCATTTTTAATTGCATTTCCCATTACATTTTGATCAAAATTATCAATATTTGCGTTATTTGATTGTCCGAAAGCGTTTATTTCATTTTCTTCATTGTTAAAACCATTATAATTTAATTCGTCCATACCCAACTCTCCTTTCATTTCGACGTATTTTCTTTTGATGATTTTATTATAGGAAATGAATTTTAAAAACTTATGAATAAATTGTTAAGATTACTTTTTTATATATTTTAATTTTTAAATATTTTCATTGCTTCCTTTATCGAGAGTAAAATAAAACTTTGTTCCCTTTCCTACTTCACTCTCAACCCAGATTTCCTGCTTGTGGTCGTTTATTATGTTCCTGACTATCGCAAGTCCAAGCCCTGTACCGCCCTTTTCCCTGCTTCTTGATTTATCTGACTTGTAAAATCTTTCCCAGATAAGGTCAATTTCATTCTCGTCAATTCCTATACCATTATCCTCCACGGATACAAGTATCTTGTTTTTGTACCTTGATGTGGATACATTTATCTTCCCGCATGGCTGAACAAATTTTACCGCATTATGCATAAGATTTATCAGCACCCTCTCAATGGAATCCATATCTGCTTTTACAAACATATCCTCTTCCTCAAAATTTGCTTCAACATCAATATCCTTTTGTGTTATAAAGTTTTCAAGCTTTATGATACACCGTCTGATAAGCTCGTTAATATTGAAGTTTACCGGGTTTATGCTAATTTCCCCTGACTCCATTTTGGCAAGGTCAAGAAGGTCTGTAGTCAGCCTGTTTAGCCTTCTTATTTCATCCCTGACAACTAAAAGGTAGTCCTTTTCCTTTTCCGGAGGAATGGTTCCGTCCAAAATTCCTTCTATAAATCCATGTATTGAAGTCATTGGAGTCCTAAGCTCATGGGACACATTGGCAATAAAGCCTCTTCGCATATTCTCCAAATTCTGAAGCTCTCCCGCCATGTTGTTAAAGCTTCTCGCAAACTCACCTATCTCGTCTTCGGATGAAATATCAAGCCTTTCGTCAAAATTTCCGCTTGCAATTTTCTTTGCCGCACTGTTAATCTTTTTCAAAGGCCTTGAAAGCTTCAGTGAAAAAATATAGACAAGTATTATTGATATTACTATGGAAACGGCAACAGCAAATATAAAGAACTGGAAAACACTGCTTCTTGCTCTTTGGACCTCGGGAACAGGGGTATGAAGGTAAACAGCCCCTAAAATCTTTTCATTATACATAAACGGCTTTTCGATTGTAAGCCACGACACATTGGTATCCTTAAACAGGCCGTAAAAATCCCCCATTTCCTTGACCAAAGGCACACTTCCGCTCATAACGTCTTTATACTGGGCAGGATTTTGCAGTCTAACCTTACCTGTGTCATCGGTAAGCTTTTGTACTATTCCCTTGACCACTGCCTGATTTCCCTTGATAATGCCAATTTCCCCTTCTGTGGACACAATCCATATGATAGAACCGGTGCTCTGGCTTTCTCTTTCCAATGTATTGTCCAACATGCTCCGGTATATTTCATCCCAAAATGCAAACATAGGGTTGTTGTAGTTGTTGTAATAAGCGGTCAAATAATCGTTCAGCATACTGTTTATGCTGTCTGCGGTATCACTGAGTAAATTTACCTTTTCCTCTGAGGCAAAATTCCCAAGAAAAATATAAAGCATCACCCCGGTTATGGATGTACTTACAAGCAAAATGGCAATAAATATCACAACAATTTTGCTAAAGAGCGTTTTTAGCATTATTTCACCTCAAATTTGTAGCCGACACCCCAAACAGTTTTGAGCTGCCAGTTTTGGCCTTCGCTGTCAAGTTTCTCCCTAAGTCTCTTTATATGTACATCCACAGTCCTCGAATCGCCATAAAAATCAAATCCCCAGACCTGCTCCAAAAGCTGCTCCCGAGTAAAAACTTTATTGGGGTTTGAAGCAAGAAAATACAGAAGTTCCAGCTCCTTTGGCGGAAATTCCATATCCTTGCCGTTTACTTTCAATGTGTAATTAGTCTTGTTTATAATAAGATTCGGGTATACTATCTCTTGAACATCGCTGTCCTTGTGCTCATACCTTCTGAGTACAGCCTTTACCCTTGCCACCAGCTCCTTCGGTTCGAAGGGTTTTACAAGATAATCATCCGCACCAAGCTCCAAGCCCAACACCTTGTCAAAAGTTTCTCCCTTGGCCGAAAGCATGATTACGGGAATATTGCTGATTTTTCTTATCTCCCTGCAAACCTGCCATCCGTCTGCCCCGGGAAGCATAATATCAAGAATGACTATGTTAGGAGCCATACTCCTAAATACCTCCAGAGCCTTGTTGCCGTTGTATACGGTTACAACCTCAAAACCTTCTTTCTCCATGTACAGCCTTATAAGTTCACAAATATTTACATCATCGTCAATTACGAGTACTCTGGTTTTACTGTTCACACCCATCACCCCAATAATTTTGATACGCAGACCTGTACAAAATTCTACTTAAAACATCCTCTTCTCAGTTTAATATTTCGTGGCGGAAAGGCAAACTGTTTAGCACTATGTTCTGAATCCTTATTTCCTCCTGCAGCTTTTTCTGCTCTTCCTTAAGCTCGCTTATAGTATTTGCAAGTCTTTCATTTTCTTCAATTAAAACTTTGACCATCTCTCTTATCTCATTAATAATAAGCCTGTCCTCTTGCCTCATAAACATCCCCCTAATTAGTAATATATAAATTTATAAAAAACTAACACATATAAAAGCAATATCATTTAATCTGTATTATTAGTATTAATATATTAGAATACATTATTTGTTACTGTATATTATAGCAAATTTATTGTTTTGTGAATACCGAATTTAAAATAAGCTGTTTCTTACCATACAATATCTGTTGACTTAACGTTGGCGTTATGATAAGTTTTAGTTAGCACGATTTATTATTTATAATCATCGTAATATCATATGTTTGCAGGAGGGATTAAAATATGGTTGATTCTACTTTTGTTACCGTTTTAGTTTCAGTTGCAGTCATCGCTATCATTATCGGTTTGTTTGTATATATAAACAAAAAGTCGAATTCTTCAACATCTGACCGCAGTGAGTCTTCCGTAAATCCGGTTTCTTCTTCGGATGACACTACCAAACCCTGCAGCAATCTTCCCGATGACGATGCCCTGGTTGCAGTATTGACCGCTGCAGTGCTTGCAAGTATGGGAAACAGACCTGACATAAAAATTAGAGTAACTTCTTTCAGACGTATACCTGAGACATCGCCAATTTGGAATACCGTGGGAAGAAAAGAGTATATCTCCAACAAGCTCTAAGCAAAGCAAACTTGGATATTTTCGTTAAAACTCAGTTGTATGTTCTATTTAGAAACAATTTCACAGCATTTTCGCCTAAAATAATTTTCTTCTGGTCGTCATCAAGTTTCATTGCCATGAATCTTTTCAAATCCCATGCAGGGCTTCCCCATGGGTAATCGGATCCAAAAATGAGTCTTTCGGCTCCGATTTCGTTTATTACACCTATGGGTATGCTATCGTCAAGCCAACTGGGCTCATTTGTTTCTCTTATCGGAGGATAACCCGAAATAACAATCGACGTGTCAAAATAAACATTTTTATAGTACTGCGCAAGCCTTAAAACATCGTCTACATTGCCGTCAGCCATATGGGTAAGTACGAAAGGTATATTTTCATACCTTGCAATAAGCGGCTCTAAAGTTTCCACATCGGAAAAACTGTTTAGCCTTGCATTCGCCACTCTGCCGCAATGGAATACTATCGGAAATGCAATGTCATTGCAATGCTCATATACACCTTCCAATCTTTTATCCTTAGGGTCAAATCCTTGAGCCATTGGATGAAGCTTGATTCCCTTTGCTCCTTCCGAAATATATTCATGAAGCAAGCCGGTAAAGGATGCTTCCATGTCGGGATGAAAGCTTACCAGGGGTATCAGATTCGGATGTTTCCGTGATTCTTCCAAAGTCCATTTGTTGTTGGCGTGAAGGATTTTAGTCGACGCAAAATTAGCCATTACGGTATAATCAATACCCTCACTCTCCATTTTGCTTAAAACATCGTCAATTGTCCCTGTTCCCGGATTTTCAAATTCTATATTATATATTTTGTTGAAAGACTGTAATACTTTCAAAGAAACCTCTTTAGACGAAAAAGTATGAACATGTCCGTCTACAATTGTAAAGCTGCCTATCATTTCTTACTACACCCTTTGCTTTTTTCGTATAATTTTATTATAATTAAATCCCAATTCTTTTGCCATTAAAGTAATTATAGATTATTATTAACTCCAAATCAAATAATAAATTTTATCTTTTCAATTCTTTGCATCCATTTTAAAGTCTGCTATAATTAAATGGTTAAAATATCATAAAACATATAAAATAAAGCTAGAAGGAACTGATTTTATGAAGTACATAGTGATTTTAGGGGACGGAATGGCAGATTATCCAATTCCCCAACTGGACAATAAAACACCGCTGCAATATGCCAAAAAACCCAATATTGATTTTCTTGCTCAAAATGCTGAGGTCGGTATGGTAAAGACCATCCCGGAAGGCATTCCTCCGGGAAGTGATGTTGCAAACCTTTCTGTAATGGGCTACAACCCCAAAATTTTCTATACAGGGCGTTCGCCCCTTGAAGCGGCAAGCATGGGTATAGACTTGTCAGAGACGGATGTAGCCATAAGATGCAACCTCGTCACATTGTCGGAAGATGAAGAGTATGACCAAAAAACCATGATTGACTACAGCTCCGATGAAATATCTTCAGAGGAGGCAAAAGAGCTTATTAGCGAAATAAACAAGCATTTTAAAAGTGACGGCATCTGTTTTTATCCCGGCATAAGCTACCGACACTGCATGGTATGGAAGAACGGCTCCACGGGATTAGAGCTTACTCCTCCCCATGATATACTCGAAAAGAAAATCACCGACTACCTTCCCTCCGGGGAAAGCACAGAAATGTTATTGGATATGATGGTTAAAAGCTATGACATTTTAAAGGACCATCCTGTCAACAAGGCAAGAATCGGCAGAGGACTTCGCCCCGCCAATTCCATATGGCTTTGGGGAGAGGGTAAAAAACCGAGTATTCCAAAGTTTTATGACAAGTACAAGTTAAACGGCTCCGTTATTTCCGCGGTTGACCTTATTAAAGGAATAGGTATTCTGGCCGAACTTGGAAATGTTGAAGTCGAAGGCGCCACCGGAAACATCGATACCAATTTTTATGGAAAGGCTCAGGCAGCACTAAAGGAGCTTGAATCGGGGCGGGATTTTGTGTATCTTCACGTAGAAGCACCTGATGAGTGCGGTCACAGACATGAAATTGAAAACAAAGTTAAATCAATTGAGTTGATAGACGACCTGATTGTCGGTCCAATTATAAAGGGACTTGAAAAGTATGATGATTACAAGATTTTAATTTTACCTGATCATCCTACTCCCTTGTCTTTGAGGACACATACTGCCGAGCCGGTTCCTTTTCTAATTTATCAAAAGACAAGTCCGAAAAAGTCCGGTGTAACCGGATATGACGAATTACAAGCGGGCAAAACAGGCCTCATCATTGACGAGGGCTACAAGCTTATGGACCACTTTATACTGGCTTGACATATTTTCCCTTGCAAATTAGTTCTTGAAATCGCCCGGATATAAATTTTCGGGCGGTTTTATTATGTCAGAATAATATCTTGAACAAATAAAGTCAGGTCTTCCAAAAGGTTGATATCTCCAATTATATCATCATCATTATAGGCCCTCACCACCGGCCTTTGAGGACTTCCCATGTTCTGCCGTATCACAACACCACACAGCCCGTTGCTGAGCTTTACAGTACATCCATCGGGGTAAAACACTATGGTATCCCGAAACACTTGTACCACATCCGGGTCAAGAATGCTTCCGGAAACCGCCAGAATAACCTCAAAAGCTTGATGGGGCATAATGGAAACACCCTTGTTTTGACTGCCGTGCAAGACATTATCATAGTAGTCTGCCACCCGCACGATTCTTGCATAATCGGAAATACCGGTTCCTTTCAGCTTTCTGGGATAGCCGGTTCCGTCAAAATTTTCATGATGCTCATAGCATACTTTTGAAGAGGTTAAACTCATTCCTCTAAGCTTGCGCATTATTTCAAAGCCTATCTCAACATGTTCCGGTTTTTCTTCTGCACAGTTTTCTCTTCCCAAGTCATGTATCAGGGCTCCTGCGACAAGATCGCAAAGCTGATTGAATGTATATGACAATCTACTTCCGATATAGGCAGTTATTATCGCAACATTGACACTGTGTTCGATAACATACTCGTCAACAACATCCATGGAAAGCATGCTTATACCTTTGTCCCTGTACTCTCTGACATAATCGACGATTTTTTTCGCAGCATCCTTTATGGTAAACTCGTCTATTTCCTCAGAATTCTGTATCTTTGTGTATGCATTTTTCAACACTCTGACAACATCATTTCTTGTTGTCAAATCAATGGGTTGGGCTGCTTTTACATCTTCAAACCTGACATCATCTATATAGACCCTGTTTATTCCTAATTGCTTGAATTTTTCTATATAAGATTCCCTAAGAACCACACCGGAATTTAAGACGATTTTTCCGCTTGCCGTAAATACAGGTCTTGCCAACTCATCCCCGGGCTTTAACGAATTCACGCCGACAAGTCTCATGGCTACCTCCATGTAAATGTAATTTTAGGTCAGGACCTCCTGTCCATGCTCTCAAATATATATCTTCAAAAATTATATGCCAATAGTACGAAAGTGACTGTAAATTTATACCATTAATTAAATCCCGTTTGTAATTATCATATTCGACAAAAAAAAAATTTTTCCTGTCAAAGAAAAAGCAAAAGTTCTTTCTGATTAATTTTCATATAATTGATTTAATGTTAAAAACTGTACTCTATTATAACCGCACCATAGAGTTCTATATAAGTTTTTTCCTTTTTAGAAAGGTTTAAATTCCATTTTTCATCCGTGTAATTGTCACCCTTGTCAAAAACTATTATCCTGTTTATGATTAATTTGACAACCTCGTTTGTAAGGCCATTATTTGAAATATAGTTCCTCAATTCATTAGCTTTGTCATTTAAGTCTTCGGACTCAGTTTTTCTTGCATCCAGCTGAAAAATTTCCTGTTTTATTGCAGAAATCCTGTTTTCAAGCTGCTCATTCATCCTCAAGAAAAGACTTTCGGATATCTTGTTCTCAAGCCTATCCTGATACAAAATCTCCTGCTGTTTTTGCTTTGTCTCCATCTGCTTTAAAAGCTTCTTCCGCAAGGATTCACAATCCTCAACCGACTTACCCTGTTCAAGCTTTTGAAAAATTTTAATTACCATCTTCTCATTGTTTAAAAGATTTAAAACATCCTCCAAAACAACCTCGCAAATGTCCTTTTCTCTTATACTGTGGCTTGTACACGCATCTCGTCCCGCTTTACCGTAGCTGCTGCAAATATAGCTCATAGGCCTGTTGTGCCGCTTTCTTGCAAACATAACGCTCCCGCAGGCACCGCAAAATATACTGCCCCGAAACGTATGTATTATCCCTTTGTGAGGACGAGGCCCCACGTTTTTATTACTCCTTATCCTTTGAATCTCTTCATATTCCTCTTTTGAAACAATAGGTTCATGAGTATTCTCAGTTATCACCCAGCAGTCCTTGGGCAATCGTCTGGTCTTCTTGCTTTTAAAGCTGATTTTTTCGCTTACTCCCTGCACCGTATCCCCGGTATAAACCCTGTTTAAAAGAATCCTTCTGACAGCTATGGGATTCCACAGACCCTTTGACGGTGATTTTACACCTTCTCTGTTTAGTATTTCTGCAATATAGCTATAGCCATACCCCTCCTTGTAGAGGTTGTATATTCTTCTTACAATGCCTGCCTCTTCCTTGTTTACAATCAGCCGGTTTTTCTCACAAGGCGACTTTTCATATCCAAAGGGCGCATGACCTATGTACTCTCCTTTTTGTATTTTGAACTTTAAATTCGCACGAATTTTTCTGGAAATATCCAGAATGTAGCGTTCGTTAAACCATGTCTCAATACCCACAATATCATTATCCTTGAGGCTGTCATACCTTCCGTCAAAGGTAACGACCCTCACCCCGTTCTCCTCTAAAAAATCAAGGAATAGAAGGGTTTTGGCATTATTTCTCCCGAGCCTTGACAAATCCTTGAGCACCAGAAGGTTTATTTTTCCCTCTGCAACATCCCGTTTTAGCTCGTAAATTCCCTTTCTCTCAAAGCCCGATCCTGATACGTTATCGTCAATATAAATACCCGTAATTTCACCCAACCCATTTTTCACGACGTAATCTACAAGCAAGTCTCTTTGGGTTTCTATGGTCTCATAGTTTTCCTCATTGTCATCCCTGCTCTCGCGAACATAAATGCCTGCTTTGTAAGAAAATACGGTTCCACTCTTTTTAATGGGCTCCTTCCCCCTTTCTTTCCGTGAACTCACGCTTGATTTCATTATCATTAATATCAATACTGCTATTTTTTAAATTTCCAAAAGCCTAATTACAGCCCTCCCACGATAATTGCTCCAAAAAATGCGTTTTTCTTTATAACGCTCAAATCATCTGCCGGCTTTATGCAAAAACAGCTGAACGATTTTGGTCAAAACTTCTTCCACCTTTTTTTGCCCCTTAAATTTTTTCACAATCATCCTCGACTTTGAGTCCCTGTTTTCCATTACCGGTACCTCATTTAGTTAATGCTAACTAATATATATGCCAAAGGAAAATATTATAAAAATTGTCCGGATCATTTTTAATCCGGACAACTCTATACTTTTATTTATTATGGCATCGAGCCTTTTGAAAAATAGATTTTGTTTTCTGTAATAACCGCATCCATCAATATATCATGTTCTTCTTTAGGAATATTCGGGAAAACCTGAATCTCAAAAGCAATTCCCACTTTCAAGCAATCATCCCGTACCTCCCTCAGGAAAACATCGTAGTAGCCTGCGCCGTATCCTATCCTGCCTCCTTTTACGTCAAAGGCAACCCCAGGTACTACAACCAAGTCAATATCTTTCGGGTCAATTCTTCTCGAAAACTCTTTTACAGGTTCTAAAATACCGTAAGTACCGGGCTTTAAACCGTATTCCCTGTCAGCCAGCTCATACGGATATATTTTCTTTTGACCGTCTACAGAATCAATAAGGGGCAAAGCTACAGTCTTGCCAAGATTCAAACAGTGTTCTATCAAAAACCCGGTCATAACCTCATTTTTAAAGTCCATATAAGCCATTATGCACTTGCTGTTGCAAAATCCGTCAAAGGATATCAGCTTTTCTGCAATCAGCTTGCTTTTTTGCATAACATCTTCCTTTGAAAGCTCTTTTCTGATATTTAATACTTCTTTCCTAAGCTCCCTTTTGTCTTTCACAAACATCATCCCATACCACATTAATTGCAATCAAAATCTTATTAACTCCAAACCTCATAGCACTTTTATGCAAAACATAAAGTCAGAAAAGCAAAAGCCAAAACTGTTATAACAAAGGCAATAACAGAGGAAATCAAAAGGGCTTTTCCAAAGGATTTTCTGTCTTTATCCCCTTCCACACTCATAAACACAATAGCCGCAATCACACCGAAAAGCTGCCCTATTCCCGGAAGAAGATTGGACAGCATTACCATAAAAACTTTCATGCCATTACCCAATGACTTTTTCTGAGTGTTAGCATACATGTTATTCACTATTTCATTAATAGGCTTTGGAGTTGCCGTGTCGGCATGCCGAATCTCAGGCTTAGGCACGCCGGCATTTCCTCCGGCATTATCAGTCTTTTTCGCCGGCTCGGGTCCTTTGTCTAAAGTTTCGCTATTTTCAAGCGCTTCTTTTAGCGCAAAATCATCTTCACTATATTTTACATACTGTTGACCGGAAACAGCTTGTCCGGTAAAATCAGCAACAGAAGTGCTGTCGTTGATGGTTTTATCAAACCTGTACGCACTGTGGTCTGTAGCAATATTTTCTTTTTCCGTATTAAACGTATCTTGAGGATCATCATACGAATACGTCGCATCCGTCTCAAGTAAACTGCCACAGTAAGGACAACGCTTAAAATCGGAAGCAATATTTTCACCGCAGAAACTGCATACCTTTCTACCATCACCAATGTTGCCCATTTCAAATCCTCCTTGTAAGCATACTGACATCTAAAATGAACCTTAATTTAATATTCTTCAACACCAATGAAAATCCTTCACAGCTGTATTAAATTTATCTTACACGATTTATGTCAATTTATATCAATTGCCTTTTGCTCCGTTAAATCACACTTGGGGCATGTACTTATCAATATATGCATCTTCAAATGTGCCCATGTTCCTGTATACCGACACAGCACAGTCAAAAATATGGAATGCCAGTGCGGCACCGGTACCTTCTCCAACTCTCATCTTAAGATTTAACATAGGCTCAAATCCCAATGCCTCCAAAACTTTCTTGCTTCCGGGTTCTGCCGAACCGTGGGAAGGGAAAATAAAGTTTTGAACCTTAGGCTCCATCCTTACAGCAACCAAAGCTGCCGTTGCAGATATAAAACCATCGATCAAGATGGGAATTCTATATGCCGAAGCACCGATAAAACAACCTGCAAGGCCTGCAATATCGAATCCGCCCACTTTTGAAAGAACATCGACAGGGTCGTTTAAATCAGGGCTGTTTACCTCTATAGCCTTTTTGACAATTGAAATTTTTTTCCTAAGCGCTTCATCCGACAGACCTGCTCCTCTTCCCACCATATCCTCCGCTTTTGAATTTGTCAACACTGTGGAAACCGCACTGCTGGTCGTGGTATTACCGATACCCATTTCTCCCGTACCCAAGAGGTTAACCCCTTTTTTCGCCAATTCCCCCACAACTGAAATTCCAACCTCTATGGCCTTTATAGCTTCATCCCGCGTCATTGCAGGTCCTTTTGCAATATTCCATGTACCCTTTCTGATTTTGCGTTTTACAAGTCCTTCACAATCAATGTCATCATCCACTCCGATATCAACAACTACAATATCGGAGCCCGTATGCTTTGCAAAAGCATTTATGCCCGTTATCCCTCTGAAAAAGTTTCTTGTGACTTTGGAAGTTACATCCTTGGGGCAGGAACTTACGCCTTCTTCTACAACACCGTTGTCGGAACACATTATAACGATTGCTTTTTTATCGACACAAGGATAAATCTCCCCAGTTATCCCTGCAAGCTTCCTAACGATATCTTCCAACCGTCCCAAGCTTCCCAACGGCTTTGAGAGACTGTCAAGCCGTCTTTGAACCGTATCCATGGGCTCTTTATGTAGCTCTCCTATTGATTTGAGTGTTTCAAAAAGCATAGTAAAATTTCTCCCCCTGTAAGCCTTAAGAATCATTTGTAACTCGACAAGCCTGCAAGCAAAATTATATTGCAATATTACCGGTAAAGCAAGTAAACAAAAATATATGCGCATAAAACAAAAAACACCTCAAAAATTTTCAAGGTGCTTTTTGTTTTCGTGCATGAAATTTTTATTAATGTACTCCGAATGTATCTTCTTTTACATTATCAAGAGGCATCAAATCCACATGAAGAATATCATCAGTAATCGGCTTCCTTTGAACTTCATGAATTTTTGCCTTTATTCTCTTTCCGTTCATATTCACATTTACCAATACATCATTGCCGTTTCTGTCAACAATAGGCTTTACTTCGTCTTCTATCAAGCTTATCGGAATACTTTCATCGCCCTGATAAAGAACTCCAGGAATCTTCCCTTCCCTTTTAACCTTCTTTGATGCCAACGTCCCTAATTTTGTCCTCTTTTCAATATTAAGTTCAAATTCCTCCATAACATCCTCTCCTTTGTTAATATTGTCACTGTCGGTCAAAACAGCTTTATTAACAAAGTATTTCCAACAAAGCAACAGTTAATGCATATTAAGATTTACTGCATTTCTTCAGATTGATATGTATCGGTATCCCTGTAGTACAAGTACAGCAATGCCTTTATAATATCGTTGCAATTCTCGTATGTTACTGTATGGATGTCACCTCTGTCTACCTGTATTAAAAGTGTCATTTTATGTTTGTCGCTGTTATCGATTACCGTGCTTATCAAATCAATTGCTTGAAGCGGCTTGTAGTAGACATAAATCCAATGCTCAACATCGCTATCCATATCCATCTCCTTTTGATAATAGCTTTCCAAAAAGCTTTTAATTTCTCCGGTTCTCTTTGACAAAAGATTTACAGTAACATACATGTCGGAAAATTCCCCTCGCTTTTAACATTTTATAGTATAGGACTTTTTTCATATTTATATTGATTTCAACAAAAGCTATAAAAAAACCTTTATGTAATTTTTTCATTATTCGCAGCTTGGTGACAATCAGTATTTTTAATTATTATTAATGAAATAATATAAATAACGGCTTTCACTTATAAATAAATTAAACATAAAATTCCATATAAAATTTGAATTTAATTATATGCTTTAAATTCTACAAAGGAATGGAGGAAAAGCATTAAACTGTTTTTTTTAATGCTTGATGTCTATGAAAAAAGTGTTTGATACCGCCAAAAACTGCTGGATGGTTCCTATAATTATATCGTTGGCACTTTGCGGCTGCAACAATAATGAAAACAAGCAAAACAAAGAAAATCCGGAAGTCAAACAGCAGCAATTGGGAAGTAAGAGTGAAGGGGATGAGATACCGGAGCAACTGGAAAGCTTGGAAGAAAACATTGAAAAAATATTTTTAGCTTTGGACGGACCGGCTATAGAGCTGAAAAAAGGCAAACAGGAAGTTCAAAATCAAGATAAAGAAAAAAAGGATATCGGCAATGATAAAGATACCCAAAACGAGAAAAAAAGCAGCAAATCAAAAGAAAACAACGAAGAAGGTGAAAAAAAAGAAAGCAAAGACGAAGAATCCTCAAATGAAAACAATCAAGAGAAAGAAAGTCAGAAAGGCAGCAACACTGAAGAAGGTACGAACCAAAAAAAACAGCAATCAAGCACCGGAATTGAAGAGGAGAAAGAAGATCCTTGGAAAGAAATTGATAAAATTATAAATACCCTTCACTACCAGTGGAACAGCTATACACCCCAGGCTGCAAACAAGAATGCCGGAATGGATCTTATAGATGGCTTCAGCACAGCTCTAAACAGCCTTACGGATACTGTAATCGGTAAAAACAAAACCAACACCCTGCTTGCTGCAAGCTATTTATACTCTTATATACCGGATTTCTATTCCCTTTACAGAACCGAGACCTCTCCGGAAATAAAGAGAGTCCGGTATTACACCCGAAATGCAATGCTTAACGCAATGACAGCCAACTGGGAACAGGCAGACAGTGATATTAAAAACCTTAAAACCATCTGGAATATGTATAAAAATATTGTACCAGAAGAGCAGAAGGAGCTTTCCAGCAAATTGGACTATTCCATACAGGAATTTGAAAAAGTTTTATCGGGAAAGAATCAGCCGCTGTGCGACATAAAAGGAAGAGTCGTAATATCCAATATACAAGCCCTTGAAGAATCCATGCAGTAAGACAAGGCCAAGCTTTACAAAACGGCATTTGTTAAAATCGGTTTGTAAAGCCTGGCCCGTCTTTTTTTGCCCAAAACATTGATGTATAATATACTAAACAAATTAATTGAAAGGACAGGCACCAATGAAGGTTCTGGGTTTGATTGCGGAATACAATCCTTTTCACAACGGGCATCTTTATCATCTTGAAGAATCAAAAAAACTGAGTGGAGCTGACTTGGTTGTATGTGTTATGAGCGGCAATTTCATACAACGCGGGGAGCCTGCAATTGTAAACAAGTGGGCAAGAGCAAAAATGGCCTTGTCACAAGGAGCAGACCTTGTGATAGAGCTTCCCCTTGCTTGTGCCATGGCCAGCGCCGAGTATTTTGCTTCCGGAGCGGTAAGAATTTTAAACGATATAGGGATAGTGGACTATATTTGTTTTGGAAGCGAACATGGAGATATTAAAGAGCTGGACTCTATAGCACAAATTCTTGCGGACGAACCTGCCTCATACAAGTCTTTTCTAAAGGAGGAGCTTGGAAAAGGTTTGTCATACCCTGCCGCCCGCGAATCGGCTCTAAAGAAATACGCAGCATTTAAAGCCATGTCGGACATCAATATTTCGGAAATAATCGCTTCGTCAAACAATATTCTGGGCATAGAATATCTAAAGGCTTTGAAACGCATAAAAAGCAGCATAACACCCCTTACAATAAAGCGAATCAGCAACGATTACAACACTGAAAACATAACAGGCAGCATTTCCAGCGCATCGTCCATTAGAAAATATATTTCTACATCCAATCCACCCTCTTTGGATGATGTTCTTGCCATGACTTTACCCAAAGCAAGTACCGATGTACTCTTTGAAGAGTTCCATGCCGGAAGGGGACCGGTTTTTAAAGAGGATTTTTACCCTGTTGTCACATCCCTTATACGTAAAATGGCACCGGAACAGCTCAAAGAGTTTGCCTATGTCTCGGAAGGTCTCGAAAACAGGATAAAAAGCGCTGCCGATGCTGCAGGTACATATGAGGAGCTGGTGGACGGCATATGCACCAAAAGATATACCAAAACCAGAGTACAAAGGATGCTTATGGGCATACTTACAGGAATAACCTCGGAAGACGTAAATATGCTAAGCCGCTTTGACAGTCCCCAATATGCAAGAGTTTTAGGCTTTAATTCCAAAGGAAAACAGCTTCTTTCTCAAATAAAGAAAAAGTCATCGATTCCTCTTGTGCTAAAGACCGCAGATTTTATCAAGTCCTGCGATCCCATCCTTAAAAGAAAGCTTGAACTGGAGTCGCTTTCCACTGACCTTTATGTGATGGGCTATAAAAATCCTGCCTCTAGAAAGGCAGGTCAGGAGTTTACTCAAAGCATCATTATTGTATAGGGTTGAATGGAAACTTTTAACACCAAATCCCTTTGCTTTTGCTTCTTTCATTTCACCTAAAGAGGCAAAAAAGCCCGGCAATATTTATTTTTACGCCGGGCTCTTTTTTAAGCACTTTTATACTTCCATAATTATGGGCAGAATCATCGGTCTTCTCTTGGTCTTCTCATATAGGAAATCTCTTAAAGCATCCCTTATAATGCTTTTTTTCGTAGACCAGTCATTCTTTTTCTTATCCTCGCACTTCAAAAGTGCAGCTTTACATACCTCTCTTATTTCCTCCATAAGGTCCTCGGATTCTCTAACATATACAAAACCCCTGGATATGACATCCGGCCCTGCCACCACATTGCCGGTATCTCCCTCTATGGTAATAACTACAACTATAAGTCCGTCCTGAGACAGATGCTTTCTATCCCGCAAAACTATGTTTCCTACGTCTCCCACTCCAAGACCGTCAACCAGCACCCTTCCGGAATTCACGCTGCCGTTTATTTTTGCAGAGTCATTGGAAAGCTCCAGAACTTTTCCAATATCCATAATAAAGATGTTTTCCGGCGACATCCCCAACTCAACAGCAAGATTTGCATGGCGCTTCAAGTGCCTGTACTCCCCATGCACCGGCATAAAGTACTTTGGCTTTATCAGTCTGTGAACAAGCTTTAATTCCTCTTGGCTTGCATGACCCGAAACATGAATATCCGCCAAGGATTCGTATATAACTTCCGCTCCCTTCTTGAAAAGCTCATTTACAACCCTTGAAACAAGCTTTTCATTTCCGGGTATGGGATTGGCGGAAATAATAACAAGGTCGCCGGGTATGATTTCAACCTTCTTATGATCTCCGGAAGCCATTCTTGTCAAGGCGGACATGGGCTCTCCCTGGCTTCCTGTGGTTATTATAACCAACTTTTCGGGGGGATATTTGTTTACATGGTCTATATCAATAATCACCCCTTCGGGTACACTCATATACCCCAGCTCCATAGCAACATTTACCACATTCACCATGCTTCTTCCGCATATGGCGATTTTTCTGCCGAATTTAATCGCAGCATTCACAATCTGCTGAATTCGATGAACATTAGATGCAAAGGTTGCAACAAGTATCCTGTTCTTTGCATTCATGAAAATCTCGTCAAAGGTTTCCCCAACGGTTTTCTCGGACATTGTATAACCCTGTCTCTCAACATTGGTACTATCGCACATAAGGAGCAGCACGCCTTTTTTCCCCAGCTCGGCAAGCCTTGCAAGATCAATAGGATCCCCCTCTATGGGCGTGTAATCAATCTTGAAGTCTCCAGTGTGGAAAATTGTGCCTACAGGAGTAAAAATAGCCAGAGCTGTTGAATCAGCTATACTGTGAGTTGAGCGGACAAACTCAACCTTGAAACATCCCAGCTCTATCACATCAGAATGCTTAACAACATTAAGAACCACGCTGCTTAAAAGTCCATGTTCTTCAAGCTTCTGCTCCAAGAGTCCCAAAGTAAGCTTTGTACCGTATACAGGGACATTCAAATCCTTCAGAATATAGGGCAAAGCGCCGATATGGTCCTCATGCCCGTGAGTAAGAACTATACCTCTTACCTTTTCCCTGTTCTTGGTCAAATATGATATATCCGGTATAACAAGATCTATTCCCAGCATATCGTCTTCCGGGAAAGCAATACCGCAGTCAACCACAAATATATCATCACCATACTCGAAAACAGTAATGTTTTTCCCAATTTCCCCCAGTCCTCCAAGGGGTATTATCTTTAGTTTTTTCTTCTTTTTTGCCACAATTTAACCTCCGCTTTCCTTGTATTGTATTATATAAAATAACAATCAGACAATAGACTCAAAAAGATCCGTCCCCATGCTTTAGCATATTTTCAAAAACCAAAAAGCTCTATAGGCGCCGGTCCATTTTTTCCGCCCAAAAAGCCAATCGACAGAAAATATTGCTTTTTCGCAAGTTTTCCGTTTGAGCTATTGATAGTTTGTATTTACCGTTTTTCACAAACAAAATAATTCAAGAAGAAAGACTCCTTGAAACCCGTGCTTGTCTCATACTTTATATATTTTTAATTATATTTTTTTAAATATATTTAAAACATACCGTATATATTTCATACTTTATCTAAAACCTTTATTATTATAGCATATTTCTAATTAATATAAACAATATTTTACCTAAAAAGAGCTAAAACTTGCAAACTGACAAAAAGTAATCATCCATCAACATACATGAAAAGAACCGGCAGATGACATGCCAGCTCCTTTTACCGGAAAAATCCGTGTTTTCAATATCAGTTGAGCTTTCCCACTTCTTCCCTCAAAATCGGGCTGCCCCATTTTACCTGCTTGCTTTCATCCAAAATGGCTTTATATACATTTAACGTCCTCTCTGTCACTTTATCCCAGTTGTAAATTGAGTTAACCTTCTCCAATGCTTTTTTCTTCATTTTCTCCGCTTTATCAGGGTTGTGAAGTATTTCCAATATGCTGTCTGCAAGGGAATTGGCATTTCCCGTATAAGACTTCATACCGTCAACGCCATGCTCTACAATCTCACCAAGCCCTCCGGTGTCAGAGACAACAACCGGTACATTGGCAACCATCCCTTCTAAAGCCACAATTCCAAAAGGCTCGTAAAGACTTGGGAAAACTGCAATATCAACGCATTTATAAAGCTTTAGGAGCTCTTCATCACTTATGTATCCGGTGAAGTACACTTTGTGGGCTACACCCATGCTCTCAGCCTTCCATTTCAGATGATCAAGCTGCGGACCTTTTCCTGCAATCACAAACTTAACATCGTTATAGAATTGGGATACTTTTGGAAGCGCATCTATCAGTACATGTACTCCTTTTTCGTTTACCAGCCTTCCTACAAAAAATACAATTTTCTCGTTATCACGGGCAAACTTTCTTCGAAACTCCATATCCTTCTCGTAACCTTTGAACTTATCCAGATCAACCCCGTTGGGAATGACATCTATTTTATCATTGGGAATCTTAAATACGGACATAACTTCATTCTTCATATATTCGCTATTGACAATAAGCCTCCAAGCCTCAAAAGCCAACCACCATTCCACATTATTTATATATCGCTGGGTGTCATTATGTATCCCCCAGTTCCTGCCGTGCTCCGTGGCATGTATTGTTGCAACGAGCGGTGTTGAATAGGCATGCTTTAAAACCCTCGCCGCAAAAGCAACCAGCCAGTCATGGGCATGTATAATATCAAACTTTCCCGTTTCGTTTATAAGCCTGGTGGCATGTTCCACAATAGCAAAATTTAAATGAAGAACCCAATCAACAAAGTTGTTCGGAGTTACGTCATAGGAATGAAGCCTGTGTACATTAACATTTTCATCTCTTTCAAACTCCCTAGTCCCCATTTCCCAGCATGTTATAACATGAACGTCACAGCCCTGCGCCCCAAGCTTTTGCGCCAAGCCATGAACAACTCTGGATATCCCTCCGACAATTCTGGGGGGATACTCCCACGAAAGCATTAAAATCCGCATACAACTCTCCTCCACCGGAAATTCTGCAATTGTTGCTGTGTTGTCTACATATCTAGTATACGCAATATATTCTTTTTTATAGAGAAAGATTTTAACTTAATCGTAAAAATATTTGGTAAATTCAGCTATTGCAGATGCAAAACCAAAATTATTATATATAAGTCTATTATTATTCGTCAAGCCAATTAAAATTCCTGCTTTTTTCCTTTGTATCTCACATTCTTTTTGCACCTTCGTATGCAAGCTCGGAACGTTCACATTCTTCGTCGTACAAGGAAACTTGAAAACAAAGACTGCTTCCTTTCATTCTTTCGGATGCATAGCATAATCCGTTTGTTCTGATATCAAGAAAAGGATGGTCTATTTGCTCCGGGTCTCCAATAAGTATTATCTTGGTTCCTTTGCCGGCTCTTGTTATAATACCTTTAACTTGTTTTGGGGTGAGATTTTGAGCCTCATCTATTATTACCCACTGTTTTACTATGGATCTTCCCCTTATAAAAGCAATAGCTTCGGTATTGATAATTTTTCTGTCAAACAATTCGTCAATCTTGTCTTTGAGCTCTTTTTCACTAGAATATCTCTCATTGTCATCGTTGTCAATCAGTATCTCCAAATTGTCTATAACAGGCCTTAGAAACGGAGCAATTTTGTCCTGCTCTGTTCCCGGAAGAAATCCGATATCTTCGTCAAGTCTCACATTCGGCCTGCACACAAGAATCTTTCTGTACAGCTTGTTTGGGTCATCCAGCAGTTTGTGAAGCCCCACTGCAAGGGAGTAGAAAGTCTTTGCCGTTCCTGCCGGTCCTTTGATTATCACAAGAGGCGCCTTGTCTGCATCCATCATCAAAGCCTCTTGCATAAATTTCTGTCCCGCATTTCTCGGAGTAACACCAAAGGGATGCTCATTTAAGAATTTCAGCGGCACTATTTTTTTACCGTCAAAACGGCCTAAAGCAGTATGCTTTTTATTTACAGATGATTGAATCAAAAGAAATTGATTTGCAATCAAAACAGGATTTATTTTTTCACTGAAATCGGTGTTAAACACAAAAACGTCTTCATTGTGCAAAAACCCTTTGCTGTAAAATTCATTCAATTTTTCCTCGGTGGTATATACATCCATCCTTCCTTTATATTGATCCTCAAATACAGGAACCTGCTCTGCAAAAAAGTCCTGGGCTACAATACCTAAAATATCTGCCTTGATTCTCTCAAATATATCCTTTGTAACCAGGAAAACATTTTCGCCATTTTCGAGCAGGCCCTTGCAAACTTTAAGTATTCTGTTGTCGTTATTTGAATCATCCCAGCTTTCCGGAAGTTTGACACCGTTGCAGTTTAATTCAACCCTCAACATTCCTCCATTTTCAAGCTTTACACCTTCACTTAGGTTTCCCTTTGCCCTCAATTCGTCCAAAATTCTTGCCGCATGCCGGGCATTGGTACCCAATTCGGTATTATCCTTCTTAAACTTATCCAGTTCCTCCAGTACAACTTCAGGTATCACAACATCGTTGTCCCCGAAGGAGTACAGTGCAAACGGAGTTTGAAGCAATACATTTGTGTCAAGAACGAAGGTTTTTTTCAATGTTGATCGCTCCCATTCCTATTGATTTTTTATTTGCAATAAATATCGGCAAAATTAGCCTATAATAAAATATGTTTGATTTCATAATTGTAATAACTTAATGAGCATAAATTCCAACAAAACGCCGAAATTTAAAGAAAAGATAAATGCTATTGATTTATCGCGATATATTTGGTTTTTTAATCGATTTTCAAAGGCAAACCCCAAAAATCATAAACAACTGCTGGAATTGATAGGCAATTATGCTTGACGAGGTAAAAAAATAAAAGTAAAATTGAAATATAATCAAAGTAAGTGTCTAATGATTCTCTTTTTAAACCCGGATAAAAAATTAAAGCTTTTTATAACATTGAAGGGTTCTAAAGTAGAACCCTTTCCTATTCTTTTTTATAAATTGCTTCATTCAAATCAGTAAAGAAGAATCACAGCCATCATTACAAGAGGTTCGTCTCCAACAGCTTCCACAGAATGCGAAGCACCGTTGCCGGTAATTACCGCATCACCGGGTCCTACTTCGGTAACAGTTCCGTTATCGTTTACCGAACCCTTCCCGCTTATTATATAAAATATCTCCTCCTCACCAACATGCTCATGCAGACCTATTGATGAGCCGGGATTTATAGCAATTTTAGCGCAAAGTCTGGCCTTTCCCTTAAGCTCTTCCTGTTTGAAAATATGCAAAAGCTCAACCGAGCCCTTTCCGCCTCTCATCTGCTCCTTTATTTCCTTAATCATATCTTTTTCCCTTTTAACCATCCAATCACCTCTTATAAAGTATTAAATATAGATAAACTTTCTATATTTTCAATATATATTATTTTATTATATCGCATTCAACATTACAATACGGTATATTTTTGGGTACCTGAAAAATGCTCTGTTTTTTTCGTTTTTGAACATTTATTATTCATACAGGTTGAATAATGCCATATCATGAAGTAAAATAAATAAGAGCTGTATGTAAAGGTGGTGATTAACATAATAAATATATCTCCGGCAATAGTGAATATTCTGGTGTTTGACGAAATAACAAAGCTCCACGGCCGAGACCTGTTATTCAACCCTTTTTTTAAAGCACCGCCCATTACTTTGTCGTTTGTTACCTATACAATGGTCGCAAACGTTCCGAACGGTATAAATAATTTTAAATTCCGGCTTACGGATCCGATGAATGAATTGATGCATGAAACAAAAATAAATGCAGTAGAAGTAAAAGACAATGCTTTTTCCAATGTCCTGATATGGAACAATGTGCATTTTAAAATGCTCGGTGAACACACCATTACATTTTACCTGGCTACCGAAACAGGATTTGAACCTACAGGAAGTACGGTTATAATTGTCGACAATCTTCCTGTAAAGCCGTAAAAAACTCGAAAAATGTTTTTCACAAGGGCTGATTGGGCCCTTCTGTTTTTTCAGCTCAAATATCGGGAATCTTCAAAGTCAAAACCATCACAATCCTTTTGTGATATAAGAAAAAACGCCTATGTCACAGACATAGACGTTTTTACTACATATAATTGGCTGCGGGAGAAGGATTCGAACCCTCACAAAATGATCCAGAGTCATTCGTGCTACCATTACACAATCCCGCAATGCGTTTGCAAAAAGTATTATAGCACAGATTATTTTTAAATGCAACGATATTTTTATCAAAAATCAAAAAATTTAAATTGCAAGTTTAATTGCCTTACAAAATCTTACAGAACCCTGTTTTAAGCGACCACAATCTTTGCCATTTCATTCGCAGTTCGATAACCAAATATTCTCCTTGGGTAATTGTTCATCCAGTGC
>Ga0209720_1000825_pt1 | contig 30050 bp, 27 predicted proteins | sample AD_JPNMR3_MetaG_FD_184426 | JGI IMG/M metagenome (GOLD analysis project Ga0209720, IMG submission 184426) | Active sludge microbial communities of municipal wastewater-treating anaerobic digesters from Japan - AD_JPNMR3_MetaG (SPAdes) (version 2) | ecosystem: Engineered > Bioreactor > Anaerobic... | reverse complement strand
TTGAGTTTCAATCCTTGTTTTACTGGAAGTACCACTTCAACAGCCCTCGAAGCCTAATCCCGCCTTTTTCAAGCCTTTCGGGATTTTTTTGACGGAACTTTTTTTCACATTTTTCACTTAAAAATGCCTGATTTTTATCAAATTTCATGCATTTTTAAGCCACCAACATAAGCTTCTAGCCCACTATTTTCAACACTTCTAAGCCTATCAACTCAATTTTGCCAATAATTTTGCAACCACATTTTGTCAAATACATCATAATTACAATTAAAACATATCATAAATTAACCATTTTTTCAATATGCTAATCATCATTTGCAGTCCCATTAGCCTACTTTAAAACCTAATCAACCCATATCTCCCCTTAATATCACTCATTTCAAAACAAATATAATCAACTTTAAAAACATAAAACATATATACTGCAATCAATTAAACCATTCTAAAATTATCATCATTAACAAAAATATTTCTTTCCCTAAGATCTTCATTCACTTCTTTCGCCGCAATATAGTATTCAATAGGAGAGCCTTCCACTCTATTTGGTAGATATTTCTTGTCTTTAGAAGACAAATAGTAAACTATAATTCTCATCATCGAAGCACTTCTCTCATCTAAATTCTTTTCTTCATTTAATATAGCCTCAATAATATTATCCTGACCTAAATAAATATAATCTTTTCTGTATATCTTCTCATAAAAATTCGATATATAACGCATTTTTAGCTCATCATTGTCTTCTATTGTTTTCAACAATCCAATTAAAAATCTTAAACTTTTTTCAAATTTTATTTTGAGGTCACTATCCATATTAGCCACCATTTTTTTAAACTCTAATCCCTCTTCTTTTTAATAAATTGACTTATCGTTACATTATTGCTTCTCATCATAAGCCTAAAATCTAATATATCTCTCGCTCCTGTTCTTTCTAAAATATCACAATATTTCATACACATTAATGAATCCAATGCCGGAAATGTAACCTCTAGATTTGACATTACTATTCCCTTATAAGGTTCCTATTTTATATTTTTACGATTTGAACTAATTCTTGAGATTCAAAACTTACGGGCATTTTTTGACGAAACTTTTTTTATCCCCTTCATCAAAAAATGCCCGTTATTTTATCATTTCCATCCACTAGTCCGCAATTTGCGACTCTATTACCTTTACAGCCTGCTTTAAGGCCTCGTCAATCTTGGATACATCCTTTCCTCCTGCCTGAGCCATGTCGGGACGTCCGCCGCCACCGCCTCCGGCAACCTTGGCAGCTTCCTTAATTATATTTCCTGCATGAATACCCTTTGCTACGACATCCTTTGTCGCCATTACCACGAGGCTAACCTTGTCGCCAAAACCGCTTCCGAGAACCACTACACCGGAGCCCATTTTATTTCTTATGGTATCTCCCGTATTTCTCAGTGCCTCCATATCAAACTGGTCAAAGCGGGCTGTAACCACCTTTACACCCTTAACCTCTACGGCCTTGGACAAAACATCATCTAATGAACTGCTGACAAGCTTGCCCCTTAGCTGTTCAATTTCCTTTTGGGCAGCTTTAATCTCATTTAGCAGCGCCTCTATCCTCCTCACACTGTCGGAAGGATTGGTCTTAAGAATCTGAGCAATATCACCCAAAAGCTTTTCCTCTTCGTCAAAGTGCTTTAATGCAGCCTCACCCGTCAAAGCCTCAATTCTTCTTACGCCGGATGCAACACCGCTTTCGCTGACTATCTTTATAAATCCGGCCTGGGATGTCACTTCAAGGTGAGTTCCACCGCACAGCTCTATACTGTAATCTCCAATCTTTACAACCCTTACAACATCCCCGTATTTTTCACCAAACAATGCTGTAGCGCCCATTTTTCTTGCTTCATCAATGGACATTTCCCTTATATCCACCGCAATGCTTTCCAGTATCTTTTCATTTACCTGGGTTTCAACACTCTTTATCTCTTCCGGAGTCATTGCTGAAAAATGCGTAAAGTCAAATCTCAACCTGTCAGGCTCCACCAAAGAACCTGCCTGATTTACATGGGAGCCCAATACACTCCTTAATGCTTTATGGAGAAGATGGGTTGTGGTATGGTTCCTTGCTATTGCCATCCTTCTCTTCTTGTCAATTGCAGCTTTTACCTCCATACCCTTTCTCAATGTTCCCTCTTCAACCTCACCGATGTGGAGGTATTTGCCGTCATTGGTCTTCTTGCAGTCCAAAACCCTTATCCGTACGCCTTGAGCTTCAATAAAACCCTCGTCTCCAACCTGTCCTCCGCTTTCGGCATAAAAAGGAGTCCTGTCAAGTATGATTGTAACGCTGTCGCCTTTTTGGGCCTCATCCGCAATTTCGTCTCCCTTTATTATGTATAGCACATTAGCCGATGCCTCATATTCCTTATATCCCAAAAATTCAGTTTTAACGCCTTTGTCAAGTTTTGAATAAATATCGTCGCCCCAAGCGGAACCCTGCTTGCTGTGATAGTCTTCCCTTGCAAGGTTCTGGTGCTCCTTCATTTTTGCCTTAAAGCCTTCTTCATCCACTCCAAGTCCGTTTTCCTCAGCTATCTCCCTGGTAAGGTCCACTGGGAAACCGTAGGTGCCGTGGAGCTCAAACACCATCTCACCGCTTATTACCTTTTCGTTTTTCTTCTTGGTTTCCTCAATATACTTGTTCAGGATTACCAATCCCTGGTCTATAGTCTCTTCAAACTTCTCTTCCTCAATCCTTATAACCTTCTTTATGCTTTCCGCCCTTTCGGCAAGCTCCGGATATGCGCCTTTGGACTCTTCAATCACCACCGAAGCCACATCGGACAAGAACGGCTTGTCCAATCCCAAAAGCTTTCCGTGTCTTGCAGCCCTTCTTAGAAGCCTTCTTAACACATAGCCCCTTCCCTCGTTGGAAGGTATTACTCCGTCCGATATCATCATAGTGGTACTTCTGATGTGGTCGGTTATTACCCTGATGGATATATCCGTTTTTTCCGAGCTGCCGTACTCAACTCCAGTAAGCTTGCATATATAATCCAATACTCTTCTTATGGTATCAACCTCAAAAAGGTTGTTTACGTCCTGCATCACGCACGCAAGCCTTTCCAAGCCCATTCCCGTATCAATGTTCGGGTTTTTAAGCCTGGAATAATTGCCGTCCTCATCCTTGTTGAACTGCGTAAACACCAGGTTCCAGACCTCTATAAACCTGTCGCAGTCACAGCCCACCTTGCAATCGGGACTGCCGCAGCCCTTGTCCTCTCCCCTGTCAAAATAAATTTCCGAGCAGGGACCGCATGGGCCTGTACCATGTTCCCAGAAATTGCTATCCCTGCCCATTCTTACAATTCTTTCGGGAGGAAGTCCGACTTTTTTATTCCATATTTCAAATGCCTCATTGTCATCTTCAAATATTGATACCCATAATCTTTCCACAGGTATCTTAAGGTCCTCGGTAAAGAATTCCCACGCCCACGGAATTGCCTCATTTTTAAAGTAGTCGCCAAAAGAGAAATTCCCCAACATTTCAAAAAAAGTACCGTGCCTTGCCGTCTTTCCCACATTTTCAATATCCGGTGTTCTAATACATTTCTGGCATGTGGTAACCCTTCTTCTGGGCGGCTCTTCCTGTCCTGTAAAATAAGGCTTTAAAGGCGCCATACCCGAATTTATCAACAAAAGACTGGGATCATTTTGAGGAACCAATGAAAAACTTGGAAGCCTCAAGTGCCCTTTACTTTCAAAAAAGCTTAAATACCTTTCCCTTAGCTCGTTTAATCCTAATTTCTCCATACCCATTCTTCCTCTCCAGGTTTTACTCAGCATCAGCTGTTTTTTTAAGGTGTCCTATCTCAACTGTTCTTATCCAGCCGTTCAATATATAAAAACTCTCCTCCTAATTGTATAGGTACGAGAGCATCATATTCCACTGCAAAGATTGTTCTACGCTTACTCTGAATAGTAAAATTATATATAAGTATTCTGCTGGTGTCAAGAACTTATAATCCCATTCATCGCCTACACAATAGCCTCTATTAGCCTCTTTAATATTACCTTTAAAATTGCGGTCACCGGAACTGCTATGAGCATCCCTATTATGCCGAAAAACTCTCCTCCGGCCAAGACTGCCAGAATTGTCGTAACGGGATGAAGTCCCAGCCTTCCTTCTATTATCTTCGGCGAAATAAAGGCGTTGTCTATCTGCTGTATAACCAGAAAGGCAACTACCGTCCAAAAAGCTTTCACCGGTGAATCTATAAGGGCTACAGCCACAGCAGGTATTGCCCCTATAAAAGGCCCGAAGTAAGGTATTATATTTGAAATCCCGCCGATAAATCCGAGAATCGGCGAATATTTCACTCCTACAATTGCAAGGGCTATGGTCTCCATTATACCGATAATGAGAGCTGTCAGGAGCTGGCCTTGTATAAAGCATGACAGTATGTCATTTATCTCCCGGCATGTCCCGATAATTTCATTTCTCCATCTTCGCGGCACCAAAGAGAGAGCTCCCTTTTTAAACAGCTCAGCGTCCTTCATAATGTAGTATGCAATAATCATTGCCAGTATGATGTTTGATATCCCCGTTACCCACTTAAAAAATCCTATAAGGGTTTTTCGTAACGCGTCCATGAGCATATTTTCGGCTATGCTCACTCCGTTGTTTATCTCATTGTAAATGGCGTTTTTCATTTCTGCCGACCAGCCGCTGCTATCTATTGTTTTCAAAATATTATTGAAAATTTCACCATACTCCGTAGTTATTTCCGGAATGGTATTTATAAATTCCCGGGTGTTGTCCACAAAAATTGGCGCAATGAAAACCACTGCTGCTGTCAGCACAATTCCAAAAGCCAGGTAAATCAAAATTATGCTTCTTGTTCTCGGTATGTTTTTTGATTCAAGCTTTAAAACTATGGGACGAAGTATGTATGCAACAACACCTCCCATTAAAATTGTGAAAAATATTTTAAGTATTTTTTCTCTATAGACAAGCACGAAATAGATGATTGAAATACTCAAAAGAAACAGTATTATATAAGTAAATATTTTTCTCGTCGAAACCATTTGTCAATCCTCTGTTTCCTTGGATTCTTGAAAGCGAGCCTGCTTTCAAATATATGTTTCACTTTTCACCGATTATGTAGTTAAAGACTGGATTTATCCAGTCTTTTTAAGAGGATTTTGAGAGTATTTATCGAAATAATTCCACCATATCGCTAATTAAATCTCCGGATTTTTTAACAAAATCCATTCCTTTTCTTCTCATTTTTCTTCTGGTTCTATTGCTCATCATTGTATCTGAATTCATAGCCATTCCAACAGATGCACCGATTAAACTTCCGATAATAAGTCCCCTGGTAAAGTTGCTTCTCATTATATTGTCACCCCTTTCTTTGAACCTTCTTGTTTCCTTCAATTAGATTCTTTATTCCTCCTCCGGTTTCCATCATTTCTTCAACCGCTTCACTGTCCACCAGGATATTCTCTTCTCCAAACTCAAATTTTCCAATCAGCGGAAGTACGCTTCTTCCTTTTACTATGTCCTGCAACAATCCGTCCGAAACCTCAATACCGTCTATTTTGCCGTGTTCTAAGTCGAATAATACGTCCTTGGCAACTCCTAAGTCTTCCCCGGTTTTAGTGTATATCGGAAGTCCCAAGATATCCCATTTATCCTTGAATTCCGGCCTGTGCTGAACTTTTTTAATGTCCTTGACATCATCCACATCATTAACAATAAGCGCATCCCTGCCAAGGCTCAAAACATCCGAAGCAAAAACCACTTTTCTTCTCATGCTGTAGCCTCTTCTCTCAAGCAAAAAGGCAACCACACTTTTCTCCTTCGGACAGAAAATTATATCCTTTACTATTCCAAGTTTTTTCCCATCCGCCGCACATATTACCGGCAGTCCCAGCACCTCACTGTATCTATTCAAAAAATCATCTCTCCGTTTTTTGAAAACTCACATATTAATACATTTTAAACTATAGAATATTTATGACTGTTTATTTTTCACACTATTTATTATTTCAACATTTGCTCAAAAAATACACCGCATTCAATTTGACTTAAATTACATATTCATATAAAATTAAACGTTGTATTAGTTGTATAATTGTAAGAAAATAATTTTTAAATTTTACAATATACATTTATATTTAATCGATTTTTACGAGGTAGGTGCAAAAATGATTGATAAAATAACCTATAATGAAAAAATTGGAGTTCACATCCCTTCTATTTTGCTGCCCAAAGAAGGCGTTGACATGGAAAAGTGGTCGGTAGTGGCCTGTGACCAGTATACTTCCGAGCCGGAATACTGGCAGGATGTAGAAAATAAAGTTGGAAACAATCCTTCCACTCTGTATCTTACTTTTCCCGAAATTTATCTTGAAGACGGAAATGCAGACGAAAGAATAAAACGCATAAATGATGAAATGAAAAGGTACATAAATGAAGGTATTCTTGTTTCTCAAAAGCCATGTATGCTGCTGGTAGACAGAAAAACATCCCATACCCAATCCAGAAAAGGGCTCATTCTGGCAGTGGATCTTGAAAAATACGACTATAGCGCAGGTTCCCAGTCCCTTATCAGGGCAACGGAGGGTACGGTAATTGAAAGACTTCCTCCAAGGGTCAAAATCAGGGAAAATGCCATCTTAGAGCTCCCTCATGTAATGATTTTGATTGACGACCCGGGCAAAACCGTTATCGAGCCTCTGGTAAGCAAAATTGATTCCTTTGAAAAGGTGTATGATTTTGAGCTTATGATGAACGGCGGACATATCAAGGGCTACAGGATTGATGACCAAAAGACATTGAAAGGCATTTTGAAAGCCATTGAAGCCTTGGCAGACCCTGAAGTTTTTAAATCAAAATACAATGTCGGTCACGACAAGGGTGTACTTTTGTTTGCAGTGGGCGACGGAAACCATTCCCTCGCATCGGCAAAAGTGCATTGGGAAAATGTGAAAAAGACATTGAGCGAAGCTGAGATTCAAAACCACCCTGCAAGATTTGCCTTGGTGGAGATTGTAAACGTGCATGATGACGGTATTGTGTTTGAGCCCATTCACAGAGTTCTGTTCAATATCGATACTTCATCCGTTTTAAATGCCATGCAGGATTTCTACGGAAGCTCCCGTTGCTCCTTTGAAAAATACGATTCATTGGAACCGGTAAACAAAAGACTCCAAGAGCTAAAGAAAGAAAAAAACGTTCACTCCTTTGGGTTTGTAACCGATGAGGGTTTTGGGGTATTTACCGTACAAAATCCGAAGCACAACCTTGAGGTCGCCACACTCCAGGATTTCCTCGACTATTATGTGCAAAAGCAAAAGGAATCCAAAGTGGACTACATACACGGTGAAGACGTTGTAACCCGCTTAGGTTCAAAGCCCGGAAATATAGGCTTTTATCTTCCTTCCATGGAAAAGCATGAATTTTTCAAAACGGTTATTCTCGATGGCGTCCTGCCTAGAAAAACCTTCTCCATGGGTGAAGCGGAAGAAAAAAGATTTTATTTGGAGTGCAGAAAAATTGTAAAGGATTAAGCAGTTAATAAAGAGTTACACGGAAAAACCGGGAGCCTTGTACAGCGGCTCCCGTTTTTTAATTAATAACCGTACCCATATCCCGGATAACCGCCGTAATATCCTGAAAAACCGTATGGACGCCTTCTCCTGAGTAATTCACTTATTAGAAGAGTGCCTACAAAAGCTCTTAGCAATCTTCTGCCTCCAAATCCCAACTGTCTGTCGCCTTCCTCCTTCATTTCTTCACATATGGCGGTTTCGACATCGGCTTCAACCTCATCACATATTTTATCACACATCTTGTCTAATTGCTCTTTTGTCGGACAATAGGAGCAGCCATAGTTCATGTCCAACATATCGCAATAATGCATAACCTTCGGATATACTATATAATATGTTTTCGGATACATATTTTCAAGCTGATGTTCGGGCATTGTTGCCATTGGACAGTACTGCTGCGCATACGGCATAACATTCATCATGTGAGGCATATGATACATGCATTCTTTTCCGTACATGATTTTAAAACCTCCCTGGTATAAATAATATATTCACTTTATTTTATGCATAAAATGCCATACTGCTACTTTTTCGTTGTTTTTATGTTAATAAATTTTAAAAAATTGCAGCTGTTTACTTTAAAAATAATTTTTTTCTTTCAAATATAATATTAACTCTAATAAAAAAACCGATGATGTGAAGAATAATGTTGGAGGTGGTTTATGATGAACAAAAATTTTATTAAAGCAGCATCTTTGACATTAGGACTTACCCTTGCATCATTACCACTGGTCGGCTGTAATATGGGCGGCGGAACCGATCAGGGAAACAACACAACCGGGCAAAACACACAGCAGTTAACTACCCCTGATAACAACACCAACAGGTTTTTGAACATGGATATGAACCGGATGGACAACAACGGTATGAAAAATGATATGCTCGGAAGAAACAACGGTGCCGACAGCAACGGACTATTAGGCGGAAATATGATGGGATCACCTGCAGCGAGCCCGAACCAAAGCACTCCTGCACCTCAGGGTAATGCTGTTATGAGGGACAAAGCCGAAAAAATAACCGGCCAGCTTGCAACAATGCCTGAAATTGGGCAGGCAAACGTTCTGGTAGTCGGCAACAGCTGTCTTGTTGCTTACAATCCAAAAAACGCACAAGGGGATGCCAATGCCAGAAAGAACATGGTTATTAACAAGGTAAAAGAGATTGACCCTTCAATAACCAATGTCATAGTAAGTGAGTCAAGGGATATGATGGATAAAATAAGCAAGATTACCAACGATATGGCAAACAAACCTATGGATCAAATAAACAATGAAATCATGCAACTCATGAACCAGGCAGCACCTGCCGCAAAATAGTAAAATAGCGTTCTCAGGTCATTAAACTATGTAAGCCCGGAGTTAAATCCAAAGCCCTTTGCTCCGGGCTTTTTATTTGGCCTCTTGGAATGAAATGAAAGAGGCAAAAGCGAAGGAAGTCGATGTCCCGAGCTTTTATTTTTCTTCTTGGAATAAACGCCTAAACGCGATGAACCCATCTTTATTGCCAAATCTCTAAATTCCTTTTGGATATATCCTTGTAAAAGGTTAAAAAGCATCCTGCCGTAGTTTTTTGGGCTAGAGGAAGGGTAAACTTGGTAATGGTATAAAATCTTTTCGAAACATCCTTTATATCTTTCAGTCTTGAATAAATTCTTATTGCATTTCTGGCATTACAAGTAATATATTCCTCTATATGGGAAAGATAATAACCTCCCCTGTCAACTGTGAATTTTGGAGTATTAAGGTACGTCCTTTTTATGAAATTTTCATACTGGCGGTGACTGTCAAGAAGCCTGATATTTGCATGATGAGGTACGGTCATATCCTGAACAAGGTGTACCGCCGCTCCAAGATAAAACATGGCAAGGTTGGGTTCTATGGCATACCAGTATTTCAGTGCCTTTTCATAATACGATACCGCCAATGCAAGGGCATTATTGTTTCCGTACAACCCCTTTTTCTTATAAGGGTTGTAAAAATGGTTGGCACTTTTCAAATCCTGATCCGCCCATGTTACTCCCTGGTTTATGTCATCAATATAATCGCTGAAAAGACAGTATGCATCTATATATTTATCGTTCCTAAGAATCTTAAGCGCCTGGATGTTTATGTATTTGTGAACTTCGCACTGAGTTTTTATTACCGCTTTCTTAAACGGATTTATGGCGAACAAAAAGTATTTAAATGCTCTGCCGTAAGTCCTCTCCAACCTGCCTGCCATATTCGGACGCTCCTATAAATAAAAAATACAGACAGCATTTATTATACGTAGTTCCGATATTTTTTATTTATACCGCCCGGTATTTAAAATTTTATAAACTTATCCATCAACTCTTCTATGCTCGCGCCAAAACTGCCCTGTATATCCGTAAGCTGGGCATTTCCTTTGACAGCAGTCATTCCCGGCACAAAAGGCAGGTATACCGAAACGACTTCATCGTTTATACATACAGTATCAACCTCCAGTGCCATATGGAAGTTGTACTTGTTAAGAGCCACAGTAAGCTTGCCGGACAAATCCAACCCGCACTTTACAAAAAGTTTTTCCAGTTGCTCCGACGTATATTCGGCCTTGACATTGGATACAGCGTCCTGCGCCAGCACCATTACAACTTCATCCGCCGTCTCAAGCAAAGCAATGTTTCTGTCATTCATTTCGCTGGACATATCTACTATCACAACATCATAATACCTCATCGACCTGAAGGCATCCATTAGGGCTTTTATTTCACCGGAACTTGCATCTTTCAGGTCAGTTATATTCTCCGGCGGAACAAAATAATGAACATCGTGAGCAGGGTCTATCTGCCTTATCTCCCTAATCCTTGCTCCAATGTTCCCTCCTTGCTTTAGACAGCGCAGCAATTGGGAAAGGTTTCTTTGACTTTTGCAATTGAAATAAAGCGGAGTGGATTGAAAACTCTCAAAGTTGAGATAGAACACTTTAAGACCTTTTTTTGTACAATACACTGCGGAGTTGATTGCTACAGTGGTCTTTCCAGAACCTCCTATAGGAGAATATACGGCAATCACTTTTGTGTCCACATCCCTTGAAGGTTCTTCCAAAATGACATCATCTTCTTTATCGGAGGTATCTTCATTAATGAGAACATCATCCGTAATAACGTTTTCTTCTTTAATTTCTACTTTAATTTCTTCTCTAATTTCTTCCCTAAATTCTTCTCTGAATTCCTCTCTAAATTCTTCTATGGTTTCTTCTTTGATTTCTTCCTTGTTTTCTTCCTTGTTTTCTTCTTTATCTTTGAATGTCTCCTTTTCACTTGGTAAAAACATATCAATTAGTTTATTTACAAACTCGTCTCCCACCTGATGCTTATCAACATAGTCAATGCCATCGCCTTTTACGGAAGGCACTCCCCGGCTTAGCAAAAAGATCTTTGTATCAACCTCCTTTAGCATTGCCTCAGAATACATATCCGGACTTATCAATAAAACATCTACCCTGTTTAATCCGGAAAGGAAATCATATAAGAGATCCTGCCTTGTGAAGGAACTTACCCGAAGCCTCTCTAAATAATTGGTCATTAAATAGTTAACCGTGTTTCGAACATAGGCTTCATCGGTGTCGGCAATAACTAAATTAAGTCTTCTCATAATATCCCCCAATAGCTCAAATTTAGTAATTTGGTATATATTAATATTATATTTTTATATTAAAATAATGTCAATTTTTTAATATTTCCGGCTTTTTATTTGATTTTCATATCTATGTCATATCTGCTTGAGTCTCTGGGCAAGTCTGGTATTTCTGTCCGAGCTTTTGGAGTTTCTTATACAATATCCCAGTGCTTTTTGTGAACCCACAAGCACCAAGGCTTTTTTGGCTCTTGTGACACATGTATATAAAAGATTTCTCTGAAGCATCATGTAATGCTGCATTGTAAACGGTGCCACTACAAAATTATACTCGCTTCCCTGACTTTTATGCACTGTGACCGCATAAGCCAAAGTTACTTCATCCAATTCCGTCACGTCATACTCAACTTCGGTATCGTCAAATTTTATGCGTACAGTTTTTTCTTCATGGTCAATATCCGTTATTATGCCCATGTCACCGTTAAACACATTTTTATCGTAGTTATTTTTAATCTGCATTACCTTGTCGTTGACTTTGTAAATTGTACCTCCGTATTTGATGGAAACACTGCTTGAATTTAGGGTCTCTTGAAGCACTCTATTGAGATTTTGCGCTCCCACGACTCCCCTTTGCATGGGGCATAAAACCTGAATATCATTTAAAGGGCTCACTTTGTAGTATCCAGGAAGCCTTTTTGTGCAAAGCTCCCGGACAAGCTCCACTATCTTTTCCGGCTCTTCCTCTTCAATAAAGAAAAAATCACTGTTTTTGCCGCCTTTCAAGGCAGGATATTCTCCACGGTTTATTCTATGGGCATTGGTTATAATTGCACTCCCCCGGGCCTGTCGGAATATTCTTGTAAGCCTTACCACAGTTACCGTTTCCGAGTCTATGATGTCTTTTAGTACATTTCCTGCGCCCACCGAAGGGAGCTGGTCCACATCCCCCACCAATATCACCACCGTATTGTTCGAAACAGCTTTTAAGAGGTTGTACATTAGGATAATATCAATCATTGAAGTCTCATCAATGATTAGAACATCACATTCCAAGGGATTGTCCTCATTCTTTTTATATCCGTCCTGGGGACTGTATTCCAACAAGCGGTGTATGGTCTTTGCCTCCATACCGGTAGCTTCAGACATACGCTTTGCCGCCCTTCCGGTGGGAGCGGCAAGGAGAACTGCGGCATCCAGCTTTTGAAAAGCCTTTATTATCGCCAGTGTGGTTGTAGTCTTTCCGGTACCCGGCCCGCCGGTAAGAACCATAAATTTTGACGCCACCGCATTTTTGATGGCTTCAATCTGAACTTCGTCATATTGAACATTGCATTCCCTCTGGAGATTCTCTATCATTTCATCGAAATTGAAAAGGGCATATGCGCTTTTAGTCTCGGTTATTTCCCGTATCCTCTTGGCAACGCCCACTTCACTGTAATAAAAAGGCGGAAGGTAAACCGCATCCCCTTCCTCCATCATTATGGATTTCTCCTCCAGCATATGATATACAGCGGCTTCGGCTTTCTCCAAATCCACACCTAGCAGCTCCGAAGCCTTGTTTACAAGCTCATCCTTTTTGGCAAAACAATGGCCGTCATTGGCAAACTCATTTAATGCGTACATTATACCGGACCTTATGCGGGCATAAGATTCCTTGTCATATCCCATATTTTGAGCTATTTTGTCCGCAGTCTTAAAGCCGATTCCCCAGATGTCATCCGCAAGTCTGTAAGGATTATCCTTTACAATATTTATGCTGTCACTTCCGTAGGTTTTAAATATTTTCACAGCAAAAGCCGTAGAAACACCATGGGATTGCAAAAAAAGCATGACATTTTTTATTTCCTTTTGATTCTGCCACGCTTCTTTTATCATGTCCACTCTCTTTCTCCCTATTCCCGGAACTTCAATGAGCCTGTCGGGTTCTTCCTCAATGATTCTTATGGTGTCTTCTTTAAATACTTTTACGATTCTTTTGGCATTTACAGGTCCGATTCCTTTAACAAGTCCGCTTCCCAAATATTTTTCAATACCGGCAACAGTGGCAGGTATCTCCTCTTTATAATTGTACACGTTAAACTGTCTGCCAAATTTGGAGTCATATTTCCACTCGCCCCGAAGGCTTACCACAGCTCCGACATTAACCGAAGCCATATTCCCCACTACCGTCACCAGGTCTGAAAAGCCTTTTGACTTTATCTTTACCACAGAAAAGCCATTCTCTTCATTAACAAAAGTTATTCTTTCTACGACTCCGCTTAAATAATCCATAAAACCAGCCCTTTCCGTCAATATATGGTAAATTATAGTTGCTTGATTCCTAATTTATCGCGAAGATTTAAAATAAATTCAAAACACTGGGAAGTATCGCCAATTATCTCATCGTCCTTTTTCTTTATGGAATAATTGGTCGTGGCATCACCGAACAAAATATAGTTTTTTTGAGTGTCTTGCGGGTTCTTATGCTCAAAGTACTTTATTTGAAAATCATAAAAACCCTCCTGGGGACACTTTACAGCGTATACCCTCACCCACTGAAGCTCTATATATTTCTGCTGTTTTAGAAAATCCACCATTGAATCATAGAGCTTTACAGCAGCATTTTCAGTAGCAGAATGCTTTTCTTCCGTTACGGTTTCTTGCCCGACGTTTTTTTGCTCTATGTTTTCTTGTTCTACGTTTTTTTGCTCTACGTTCTCTAGTACCATGACAGTATTTTGCTCCTGCACAGGATCCTCCACAAGATTTTGAGAACGGATTAGCTCTTCTATTATCTCCTTCTGTCTGGTAAGCTCCATCCACAACAGTCCATAATGCTTCGACAGCTCGCCAAACGCATCGTCTGACAGCCGTCCGGCAGCTTTTAGGTATTTATCCAAGGAATCCGTCATTATTTCAAGCAACTCAATATCTTTACTTTGAAGCACTACATTTTCACCCTTTATCGCAAAATTAATAAAATAATCACATAATAAATAATATCAAATTTTTTCGCGTATAACAAATATCAGCTGTTAGAAATCGTAAATTTTGCGTTTAATGAAAAATCCGAAATAAAACGGGAGCCTTAAATGTTGTTTTTATCAAGCAACCAAGACTCCCTGCTTTATCTAAAACATATATCTTAAAATTAAACTTCGAAGCATACTCTGTCACAAGTTTATTGAGTAATTGTAACTGTCCTTGTACTTCCATCCCAGCCAACTTCCGCACCAAAGCTTTCTGCAACTGCACGGGCCGGAACCAAGGTTCTGCCGTTGACGATTTGCGGAGGAACATCCAGAACTATTTCCTCCCCGTTTTTCTTCATTGTCTTGTTGCCAATTGTCATAACAATAGTTGTGTCGCCTTTTTTTGCTGTAACTGTCTTTGTCTTGTCATCCCATTCAACGGTAGCTTCCATAGCTTCAAATATTGCACGGAGCGGCACAAGCGTACGGCCGTCCTGTATAATTGGAGGCTGGTCAAACCTGATTCTTTTGCCGTTGAGAAAAACTTTAATCTTTGGAGCGCCGCCTACCGTATTTACTGAGAGGATGTAGTCGGCATTACTGAACCAGTATCCCTCGTATTCAACTTTGACATAATACGTACCCTTTTCGATTTTTATCTCATCTGACTTTCCAACTGTATCGGTACCTTTGGAATTTAGCTGATAAAGCTTATTGTCATTTGTGTCATACAAGTAAATTCTCCAATAGACAGATGATCTTTCAAGGTTTGGGTGGTTAAATCCCAAATATACTTTTCCGGAATCAGGCATTACAAATTTATAATAATCAACATCCGAACTAGTTCTCAGATTTCCTGTAACCGGTTCGTCCACCTCTATTAATGTTGCATTGTCCCTGCCGCCGTTTGGCTCAATCTCATATTCGCCTTCATTTTCCTTATAGTCTACACAAAGAGTATAATCAACATTGCTATGCCAGTAACCTTCATCTTTAACCCTGACATAATATGTACCTTTATCAAGATAAGCGTTCATGGATTTACCGGCTGTATCGTTTCCTGTTGATTCAAAATACAATACTTCATTTTCCACGCTGTCAAACATGGTAACTTTCCAGAATACACTTGATCTTTCCAAATTGGTATGATTGAAGCTTAAGTTTACTTTACCCGGTTTTGATATTGTAAATTTATAAAAGTCGGTATCACCTTCTACTCTGAGATTACCGATAACAGGCTTATTCACTGAGATCTCTGTTGCCGATTCCCTGTCTTTGTTCGGCTCAATTTCATATTCACCCTGATTTTCCGTGTAGTTTACGCAAAGAGTATAATCAGCATCGCTATGCCAGTAACCTTCATCTTTAACCCTGACATAATATGTACCTTTATCAAGATAAGCATTCATAGACTTACCTTCTGTGTTATTTCCTGTTGATTCAAAATACAATACTTCATTTTCCACGCTGTTAAACATGGTAACTTTCCAGAATACACTTGTTCTTTCCAAATTAGTATGATTGAAGCTTAAGTTTACTTTACCCGGTGCCGAAAGTTCCACCTTGTAATATTTTACGGCACCTGACGAAGGTAAATTATCGATAACCGGACTATTCAGAGATATTGGCTTGGCCTCATCGCTGCAAAAGTAGTCACCGGACCAAGATTTACAGCCAATATCATAAGAACTGCTAAAAAGACTGACAACGCTTTTTTCAACAACTTTCTTCACTCCTCCAATTAAATCTGTATATTTTTATATGTAGAAATAGTGCAACATACCAGTAATAATATATTCCGCCATTATGAATGTCAAGTATAATTTCGGAAAATCATTCGGCAAGCGCCTTCTATGCATGTGTCTTCATATCATTTCATATTATTTGGAATATTCTTATCTGTGAATTTTCTGCATAAGTTCAACATATAACACAAATTGATGTATTTTATTTTCAATAGCATTTATGATATAATTTTGAATATGATGTAAGGATTCTGCTTACTGGAGGGTCTGTTATGGAAATATTAAGTTACAAACTCAATGCCCATATTCCTTTCGATAAAGACAGCATAGAAATGTTCCTGTCTTCGTGTGAAGAGGTAATAAGCAATATGACTTCGGATGAAAAGACAGTCTTCAAGCTCAAAAGTGCAACCCACGAATTGCTGATAAATTCCCTTGAACACGGATATAAAAAAAGTGCGGGAAATGTATCTTTTTTCATAGAAAAGCATGAGCATACCATACAGCTTGAAGTATCTGACGAAGGAGTCGGATTTGACACGTCGTCTCTAAATCTCGAAAAAGACCACTCAAGTCTTAACACAATAAAAGGCAGAGGCTGGGGACTTTTTATATTAAAGAAGCTTTGCGATAATATACAAATAACTTCCTCTCCCCTAAAAGGCACAAAAGTTACTGTGTCAATAAACTATTAATATTCTGAGGTATTCGCTGAAAAGTCAGGGAAGTTCGACCCTATAAAACCTGTAATGCCCTGTTATGCTGTCCTTTTGACTATAATCAAACAAAATGACCGTATCCTCTTTCTCCGTAGCCAAAGTGTCGGCTGCGACATTGAATCTGAACGCCTCAAAATGAACTTTATTATATATTTTCTTTGCAGGAACACCCGAAAATTCCGGCAGGAGGCTTTCAACATTCTCAGTATTTTTGAGAAATTCAAAGCATCTTGTGCTGAAATTATCGATATACAACCGCTCCACACCTTTAGGAAGATTGTTTGTATTGTCCGATACCAAAAAATCAAATTTCAGAAGTTCGTTGAGCAATACCAAGTCCACTTTCAGCTCAAGGCTTGATATAAAATCCAGTAATATGGTATAAAGCTCCCTTGCGGAAATAGATCTCTCGTAATTCCCCGCCTTCTCATAATACTTGGAAAATTCTTCAAAGAAAGCAGCTGGTGACGGGAAAAATCCGCCAATAAGATACTTTAGCGTTTTTTGAAACCTTCCCGAGTTGTAATACCTTTCCAACAGCTCTTCCATCTTTTTTAGCTTTACAATATCTCCAAAGCTCAAGTAAGCATTGGACAATATCTCATAAGGAGGATATTGCCTGAACTTATAGCCGTACTTTTGGTGTTCCCTCCTTATGCCGGAACCTTTAAGCAGCTTCAAAAAGCCCAGCTGCAGCTGATGCGGGTAAAGCTCATAGGCTTCATTAAAAGAATTAATGAAGGAATTATAGTCCTCAAAGGGAAGTCCGGCTATCAAATCCACGTGTATATGCATATTTCCCAACTCTTTAAGCCTTTTTATGTTACAAAGCACCTTTTTTATATCAGTTTTTCTCCTAACTGCCTCCAAAGCCTCTTCATTGGTTGATTGTATCCCTATCTCAAACTGAATCAAGCCCTTCGGCGCCCGGGACAATATATCAAACATCTCCTCGTCAAAAAGGTCGGCTGCAGCTTCAAAGTGAAAGCTTGTCTCCCTTGCATTTTCAATAATGAATGTAAATATTTCTTTAGCTCTTTGCCTGTTGCAGTTAAAGGTTCTGTCCACAAACTTCACAAGCCTGACTTTTGCATTAATCAGTGTCAAAAGGTCGGATTTGACCCTGTCCAGGGAAAAATACCTCACACCGTCAAAGGTTGATGAGATACAGTAAGAGCACGAAAAAGGACAGCCCCTTGAGGATTCAAAGTATATTATCCTGTTGCCGACAGCTTCAAGCATTTCCTGAGTATAAGGAGAAGGAATGGTGTCAAGCTCCTTTACCTGGCGAAAAGATGTTAAACCATGGATTTTTCCGTCTTTTCTGTAGCTCAGTCCTTCAATACCATCAAGATTTACTCCTTCATCAATAAAAGAGCGCAGCAAAAGCCCGAAAGCTCCTTCTCCCTCCCCTGACATTACATAGTCTACAAACCAATTTGAACGCAATATATCCTCAGGGTCAAAGGAAACCTCCGGACCACCCAGTATTATCTTCACTTCAGGAAGAACCATTTTCAGATTTTCAGCCAGCTTAAGGACAAATCCTATGTTCCAGATATAGCAGGAAAAAGCAGCCACATCGCAGCCTTCAGTGTAAATACGGGAAAGGACATACTCCGGATTGTCGTTTATAGTAAACTCCATCACTCTGACTTCCCCGCACTCCTTGTCACAGGACGCCTTAAGATACCACGCGGCCAAGGATGAATGTATGTATTTTGAATTTACTCCAATTATTCTCGTCTTCATGATTCTATCTCCTTAAAGTTTACGTTATTATAACAAAAGGAGCAGAATCATTTCAAGGTTTATTTTCAGACCCTCTTTTATTTCAACCTCGCCAGTTTAAACCATATATCCAAAACATCCCTGAAATAATCGCCATACTTTTTTTCCGGCACAACATCGGCCGTCTTTACAGCCGACCTGCCAATCAGCTTTCCGTCAACAAAGAACTCTATCTTCCCCACCTCAACCCCCTTGTACACCGGAGCATTTATCAACTCATCCAATGTAAGCTCCGTCTTTAGCTTCGCCTTCTCTTCCTTGCTCAGCGGCAGCTTGATGCTCTCAACTGCAACAACGGGCACAGAGCTTTTCTTTCCTCTATATACATTCACCTGCCCCAGTTCCTGATTTGCCTTTAAAAGCTCATAGGGCCTGTAATTGTTGAAGGCATAGTCAAGAATTGCTTTGCTGCTCTCTGCCCTCTTGTTTCTGCTTGCACAGTTCAAAACCACAGAAATTATTCGAAAGCCGTCCCTTGTCGCCGATGTCACAAGGCATCTTCCCGCCTTTCCCGTATAGCCCGTTTTTACCCCGTCTGCCCCCGGATACAGGGAAAGCATTTCATTTGTTGTGTATAGGCTGCGGTTGGTGATTGTTGCACTCTTGGTTGCGACTATTTCGGCAAAAATAGGATTTTGCAATGCATACCGCGTAATCATTGCCAGTTCGTAAGGAGTGGAATAATGACCTTCCGCATCAAGCCCGTGGGGGGTTTTAAATGAGGTATTCTTAAGCCCAAGCTCCTTTGCCTTGTCATTCATCATTTTTACAAAGTTCTCGACAGTTCCGCCAACGTGCTCGGCAACAGCCAATGCCGCATCGTTGCCCGACTTTAGCATCATACCGTAAAGAAGCTCCCTCAAAGTAAGTTCCTCACCCGGCTTGAGCTTGATTGTAGAACCCCAAATACTTGCCGCCCTGCTGCTAACCTTTACCTTGTCATCGAGATTCCCGTTTTCTATTGCCACAATAGCCGTCATTATCTTGGTGGTACTGGCTATCGCTCTTCTTGAGTATGCATCCTTTTCATACAACACCCTCCCCGTATCCGCATCAATTACTATTGCCGCCCCTGCTTCTATTTTAGGAGGCTTTGACTCTTCATCTCCATCTACGGGCTTGCCGGAAACCTCTAATACAAAATCCTCCTCACTAAACTCTTGTTCAACAAATTCATCCCCATAAACCCTTACACTTAAATTTACTGCCAATATTAAACAAAGAAACAAAGTCAATATTCCCTTTATATTCTTTTCCAAATATATCACAAATATCACATCCCATATGCTTCATATTTCCGCTCCAGCCTTTATATGGATGAAAGCTGAGCTTGTATCGTTATAAATATATGAAAAGTTATGAAAGTTTATAAATAATTTTTTCTAGATTGTCGATAATATAATCAGGAGGGGGACATCTTATGAATCAACAAACCTTATACAAAGATGACTTTGTAGAAATCTTCGCACTAGCCAATGAAGTATTCATCAAAACATTTAAACCCGGCCTTCCGCCAAACCAGTTCAACGCCATATTGTTATCACTTCCCCAGGTACAAATAACAAACTTCAGTTGCCTTAACGATGCCCTAAAGATTGCTTCCCAGTCCCCCCTAAAATTTGGCCAACTCAAGGAAAGGATTGCCATATCCATATCCCAGGACGGATTGCAAGCCTTCATCACCTACAATTTATCCAAAGAGGAATTGGCACTTCAAAATCGTGAAAAACTCATAATAGAAACCTATGAAGTTTTAAAGAAAAAAAACATAATATTTGGAATAAAAAAAGAATTGTTCTTTGGTGATTTGGAAAGCGGAAAAAAATATCTTATAGCCGAAGGGGTACCCGCCGTTGACGGGGAAGACTGCAAAATCAGGATGTACGAGCTTGAAGAGCCAAGACCTGAGATAAAGGAAGACGGCACGGCAAATTACTATGAATTAAAGCTGATTAACAAGGTCAAGGCCGGTGACTGGCTTGGCGAACGCATTGATGCCACCGAAGGTTTCCCGGGAAAAACAGTATACGGCACCACCATCTTTCCCGTAAGAGGAAAAAATTATCCTTTGGCTTACGATAAAAACACTGTCTATGAAGTAGTACAAAACAAGAAGGTCGTACTCTACTCCAAAATAGCCGGTGCCGTACACTATTTCGGCGACAAAATCACCGTGTCAAATCATCTCGAAATCGACGGTGATGTGGACTTCAAAACCGGCAACATAATTTTTGACGGATACGTAACCATCAAAGGCACCGTCACAGACGGATTCTATGTGGAAGCCACAAAAGACATAGAAATAAACAGTCCCTTGGGTCTTGGAAATGTCAAGGGAATTAAAAGCCGTGAAGGCAGTATTTACATAAAAGGCGGAATATCATCAAAAGGTTCTGCCCAAATTATTGCCAAGAAAAACATTTATACAAAGTTTGTGGATAATGCCAAATTATCCTGCGGCGGTGTCGCCCACATAGGCTTTTATTGTATAAACAGCATGGTGGAAGCCAAAGAAGTGTTTATTGACTCAATAAAGGGAAATATAATGGGAGGTCAAATAAAAGCGGAAGTAAAAATTACCGTACCTATTTTAGGCTCACCCCTTGAACCGAGAACCGTATTGATTCTTACGGGCTTTGACAGGAAAAAACTCACAAAAATGCTGGAAGATACGGTTGAGAAAATAAACAAATTAAAAGATGAGCAAAAAGACTTAAAGCTATATATGTCAAAGATAGACCCTTCAAAAGAAATGACTTCCCAGCAGGCAGCCCAATACAACTCAAAAATACAAAGGCTTTCAGAGCTTAAAGGCCAACTAAAGTCTTTGGAGGAAGAAAAAAAGAATATTGCAAGGTATCTAAAAACAAAAGGCGAAGGTGAAGTAGCCATAACAAAAAAGGTTTATTCAAACTGTGCAGTAATTATAAAAAATATGCAGATTGAAATTAGGGAAACTTCTCTGGCAACAACCTTTTTTGCATCAGATGGCGAAATTAAACGCATATAAACCATCTTCGATTTATAAAAGCATTAATATTAAAATATATGAAACATAATAAAGCATCAGAAGACAAATATCTTCCGGTGCTTTATTTATATTTCTGGCGCATATGTATAAATATAGATGCACTTCTATTTATTATAATCAAAAAAGTAAGAAAATTGGCATTACATAAAGTTTAAAGTACAACAAACATGAAATATTAAATAATATATTGATATTCAACACTTTAATTTGAAAAAATTAAGTTATATAATAAAGTTTAGCGAAAAAAATGAACCAGAAAATAACTATTTTAATTATATAGGAGGCAGTATGGTTAAGAATATTCTTATATTATCTTCAAATAATACGGGGCATGGTCATAAAAGCATAACCGAATCCTTAATGGAACAGTTTGCTAATTACCCCGATGTTACTGTTCATGTAGTTGACGGTTTTACCCTGGCGGGTAATTTTGGTCTTAGAATCGGAAAACTCTACGGTTCCGTGACAAGAAATGCAAAAGAAGTATGGAAGCTGATATGGGAATTATCTTTGAAAAAGCCCAGTCTTTTAAACGATTTTACCGAAGCTGCCATTAAAAACAACTTTTTGAAGCTGGTTTACAATATCAAACCGGACCTTATACTGTCCGTGCACCCAAACTTTAACGGTTCGGTATTAAACATCCTCGAGGACTATAATCTTAATATCCCCTTTGTCACACTGCTAGCGGACATCGTAAGCATTACCCCCCTCTGGGCAGACCCCAGAGCGGATTATATTATATGTCCTTCAAAGGAATCAAAGTTTAAATGCCTTGAGTTTGGGGTTTCAGAATCAAAGCTTTTCCAGACAGGATTTCCGGTAAGACAAAAGTTTTTGAAGCATCTTAATGAAAATACCGAAAATAATGTCAAGAATATTAAAAAATATACAAGCGACAGGCCGCTTGAATGCCTCATAATGAGCGGCGGTGAAGGTTCCGGAAACATGAGCAGGGTTGCATCGATACTGCTTAAGAATTTTAACTGCCGGGTTAAAATAGTCACAGGCCGCAACAAACTGCTGAAAAGAAGACTGGAACGCACTATCGGCGAGCGTTTTGGTGATAGAGTTGAAATATACGGTTTTATCGAGAATATTCAAGATCTTATGCTTTCTTCCGATATTGCCATAACCAGAGGCAGCCCGAATGTTATGATGGAAGCCGTAGCTTGTAATGTTCCTCTTATTATTACAGGTAATCTCCCGGGCCAGGAAGAAGGCAATCCTGCCTATATGCAAAAGTACAACCTTGGAATTGTATGTAAAGACCTTAAAAAATTGAGGCATACTATGAGTGAGCTTCTTGACAACAACGGTGAAAAGCTGAACAAAATAAAGCAATCTCAAAAAGAATATTTAAATCCCAATGTTGCAAAGGATATAGTAAGCTTCCTTTTAAGTATAGAAAAAAGAGAAGATGTAAACTTCTCTGATGATCTATTTTCCGGCGATATCCCGAAATTTTGGGAGCTGCACAAAAAGATATCGCTGTCCCATGATAAAAAAATAGTTCTTAAAAAGCATAAATAAATTAAAATGAATTAAAAATAGAGTTGACGTAAAATTAATAAAATGTTAGTAAAACTTTCTACTCATAATAGTCTTATTTTTAGAAAAAATAAGACTAAGGAGGTGATAGTAAATGGCTAAGAACAGCAACAGCAAAACTCAGTTTGAAAACATGAAGTATGAAATAGCCAAGGAAGTTGGAGTAAACTTAAAGCAGGGTTACAATGGAGACTTAACTGCTAGGGAAGCAGGTAAAATAGGTGGAAACATTGTTAAGAAAGTATTCCAGTCCTATACCGGAAACAGCTATCCTACAGAACGTTTAGGCGACACTTCAAGGTAATAAATTTGAAATAATAAAAATAGCAGGAGTTTATCTCCTGCTATTTTTATTATTTGCTGTTCTCATAAATCAATTTTTATGGAAAAATTAAATAATTGTGATATAATAATCAAATAGTAATTTTTTGCTTTCAGGAACGGTGATTTAAAGTAATATGATAAAGTTTCAATTTGGGTCAAAAAGAATTAAAATATTTGAGCTTGATTCTCCAAAAATAATTGTCTTTAGTTTCATAGCCATAATTTTAATCGGGACAATGCTCCTTGTACTTCCCATAGCTTCGAGGGATGGAAATAGTGTTGGGTTGTTTACTGCCCTTTTTACAGCCACTTCTGCTACCTGCGTGACAGGTATGCTGGTTGTGGACACCTATCGGCAGTGGTCACTTTTCGGGCAGATTGTCATCCTCTTGCTTGTTCAGGTGGGTGCTCTTGGGTTTGTAACCTTTGCCACATTTTTTTCCGTGCTTATAAAACGAAAAGTGAGTTTAAAGGAAATGGTACTGGCACAAGAATCTCTAAATCATTTTAGCTTTGAAGATGTTTTAAAGCTGGTTAAAAGCGTAATTGTGTTCACCTTTTCAGTAGAGCTTTTGGGGGCGCTGATATTGTCCACAAGATTCATTCCCATGTTCGGATTGAAGGGAATTTACATGTCAGTATTTCATTCCGTCAGTGCCTTCTGTAATGCCGGTTTTGATATTATGGGTCAAAGAGAAGTTTTTAGCAGTCTTACCACTTTAAATCAGGACCCTGTTATTCTCTATACTTTATCTGCTCTTATTATATTCGGCGGATTGGGCTTCGTTGTATGGAAAGACCTGATTGACTATAGAAAGAACAAGCTGCTTCTTCTTCACACAAAAGTCGTTCTGTTTGCAACCGCGATATTATTACTATCCGGTGCTTTGCTGTTCTTCGCATTTGAATTTAACAATCCTGCAACTTTAGGGTCATTATCTTTGCCTTCAAAAATCATTGCTGCATTTTTTCAATCTGCCACCTCAAGGTCTGCAGGGTTTAACAGCATACCTCTCAATCAAATGAGAGAAACCTCCAAATTGATAACCATTATTCTAATGTTCATAGGTGCTGCTCCTGGCTCCACAGGAGGCGGTGTAAAAATTACCACTTTTGCAGTAATGATAGCAACTATCATTTCCCAATCAAAGGGTTCTGCCGATACTATAATATTAAAAAGACGCATATCTCAAAAGGTTGTATACAGAGCCCTCTCAATTATCGGTCTGTGTGCGCTGCTGGTTGGCACAATAACCATTGTACTGATGGTTATTGAAGACGAACCGTTTATCGATATCCTCTTTGAAGTAACATCCGCCTTCTCCACTGTAGGTATGACCACAATAGGTACTTTTGATATGAGTATTGCAAGTAAATTCATGCTGTTAATTACCATGTTTTTAGGAAGAGTAGGGCCGCTGTCGTTTGCTATAGCTCTTTCAGCAAAAAACAGCAAAAAGGATTTGGTTTATCCGGAAGGTAAAATCATGGTCGGGTAATAATATCCTATCTTTTGCCTTTACCGATAAAGTACTCCTTCAATTCATCCTGGTCTTCTTTTGAAGAAACTGCAATAATAGAGTCATTTTCCTTTAATTCGGTAAATCCGTTGGGTATTATTACTTCTTCTCCTCGGATAACCGAGACCAGTACGCAGTCCTTGGGAATATTTATATCTTTAAGACACTTATTGCAAACCGGCGAACCTTTCGCGATGGTAATCTCGCTTAAAACCAGTCTCCCGCTTCTTAATTTCATAAGTGTCTTAATTCCCGTAAAATCCACTTCCTGCTCAATCAGCTCAGCATAATGGAAGTGCTGCTTACAGCAAGATCTACGCCTAATTTTTGAAAAATTTCTATATTTTTGGGATTATTAACTCTGGATATAGTTCTTTTTACACCAAAGTTTCTCTTTGCAAGCTGGCAAGCAATAAGATTGTCCTCATCCTTGCCGGTAACTGCAATAAAAACATCCGCTTTTTCAAGCTCCACTTCCGAAAGTATTTCAAGGTCCGTACCGTCACCATTTATTACAGGAATGTGAAGTTCATTTGCAACCTTAATACAAACATCCTCTTGCGGCTCGATAATCGCTATTCTATGCTTATAGGGAAGAAGAGTCTTAACCAGATAGTATCCTATCTTTCCGCCCCCTGCAATAACAATATACATAAAAACAAACCTCCAACAATTATATTAATTTTTTCTGCTTTGAACCTTACCGGATTTGCTGGCTATCACCAGAACATCATCCTTATTTAAAATCATTTCCGGATCGGGAAAATTAAATTCACCGTCTCTTATGACACCAAAAAGGTGAAAGTCCCGGCTAGGCTTTAATGCCCCCAGCTTTTTGCCGGCATCTCCGTTTTGAACCTTCTTATGACTGAATACAATGGCTGTGTTTGCTATGGTATGAATGGATGTTTCTCTTTCGCAGAGTACCATTGAGCGTATTAAATCAACAGTAATTTCGGTGGGACATATGGTTTCAAGACCGAACTGATGAAACACATGCTCCCGCGCAGGGTTGTAAATCCTCGCCACCACTCTGGGGACATTGAAAATCTCCTTTGCCATCTGTGAAACCATTATGTTTGTATTATCATCCGGAGTAACCGCTGCAACAACATCGGCTGTTTGAATTCCAGCCTTCTTTAAAATATCCTGATCAATGGGAACTCCGGTAACGGTTAATCCTCCAAAATCAGGATCCAAAAGCTTGAATGAGTCAGGAGCGTTGTCAATAATAACCACATCATGTCCTTCCTCGGACAAAACCTGGGCAAATCTTGAACCAACCTTGCCACAGCCAACTACAATTACAAACATATTTATCCTCCTGAACGTACCAGCAATTAATATATGCCATTTATTCTATATCATGTGAGCATTTTTTGCACATTATTATTTTGGTGAATTTTGTTCAAATTTCTGCCTTTATAGGATGATTGTATGCAAATATTTCGATATTCCTTATATTACATAATTATTACTAAATTTATCGGCTATTTAAGCAAATTACTACATGGAATAGAGTTTTTGAAAAAAGAAATGCTAATAATAATGAGGAACTAAAAACAACGACAGCAAAAAATGAAAGGATGATTATGTGTCTATAATTGTTTTTAGAACACTGTTTCTTTATATGATTGTTGTAATTATCATGAGAATAATGGGCAAGCGTCAAATCGGTCAGCTACAGCCCTTTGAGCTTGTTATTGCCCTAATGATATCGGAGCTTGCCGCATTACCTATGCAAAATACCGGAATACCCCTGATAAACGGCATAATTCCCATACTTACACTGTTATTCGCCCAAGTAACCCTGTCCCTTATAGGGTTAAAAAGCACCAAGGCAAGAGCAATAATTTGCGGAAGGCCCAGCATTTTAATCCAAAACGGTAAAATAAATGAACAACAGCTAAAAAAAGAGATGTATACCATAAATGACCTTTTAGAGCAGCTAAGAATCAAAAATATACACAATATAGCCGATGTTGAGTTTGCCATTCTTGAAACCAACGGGCAGCTGAGCGTAATACCTAAATCACAGAAAAGACCTTTAAGTCCTGAAGACCTTAATGTACCTACAAAATATGAGGGTCTGTCGCTGGACATTATTATTGACGGTGAGATAAGCCAGGAGAACCTCAAATTGGCAAACCTCGACGTAAACTGGCTAAATAACACACTTTCCAAATTTGGAATAAATAATCCCAAAGACGTGCTTTTTGCAAGTCTTGACTCGGAAGGCAACCTCTATTATCAGGTTAAGGAAAGGAGAAATAAATAAATGCATTTATCCAAAATATTGACAGGACTTGCTATATTGGGTACCATTATAATAGGTATATCCCTATATGCATCCTCAGTTTTCTCAAGGGATGCTCAAATCCTTGAAAACCGGATTATTGAAATTGAAGAAAGTGTAGACAAAAAAGACTGGGCATCTGCCGAAAAAAATCTTATGGCTGTCCGGGAAGAGTGGGATAAAACTGAAAAGATGTGGGCAGTCCTCATAGAGCATGCTGAAATAGACAATATCGATACATCCCTCACAAGGGTGTCGGAATATATTAAAAGCAGAGATGTCTCTATGACAATGGCAGAAATAGCAGTATTACGCAATTCTATAAGGAATATCCCGGAAAATCAATCCTTTTCCCTGAAAAATATTCTCTGACGACCGATATCTTTCATTGTGCCGAAAGACAAAATAGAATCCGGGGCAATAAGAGCCCCTTTCTAGCTTTTTTCTTGATTTTACTTAAGCAGGTTGAATAATTTATGCCTTCATAAAAAGGGAGATTATAAACAGGGCATAAAATGCGCCTCCCATAAGCAGCGGAATGAGATTAAGCTTTCCCTTGTCCTCTATCCAAAAGTATATTGTGGAAGCGGACAAAGTAGCCATTACGGAGCTTACTATAATGTGGGAGTTAAGCTGCCATGGTGTTGCAAGGATTCCGATTGATACCGGTATGCAGCTCTGAAATACCATTGCTCCTGTTATATTGCCCAGCGCCAAGGTATCTTTTTTCCTGGCTATCCAGATAATACTGTTGAATTTTTCCGGAAGCTCCGTTACTATGGGGGTCACTATCAAAGACAGGATAATGGGAGTTATACCGATATAGTCCGATACATACTCTATATTTTTTACGAAAATATTGGCCCCGAAAATTATGCCCGCTAATGAGATGCAAATTTGAAGCAAAATATTATGCATATTGTTTTTTAAGCCGAATATTTTTGCCAGATAGAGCTCATCCAAATGTCCGTGGTTTACACTGTCCTGTCTCACCGTCAAAATAATATAATAGATGTATGTCGCCACAAGAAATGCAGAGACTATCCTTTTTATAAAACGGATATTTATAAAGGCAGTTGCCACTCCCACGCTGTAAGCAACAAGGAAAAAACTGATATCACGGCTCACGATGTCACTGTTTACATGCATGGTTATGCCCGTTCCCCTTCTTGATCTGAACAAAATGACACTGGCACCTACCACAAAAAATGCAAGGGTACTTAGCATGAAAGGCGCTCCTAAAATTGCACCAACGCCTACGTCCATTGATTCTCTGTCCTCTCCCAAGAACAGTATCGCAATAATCGGAATCATTGTTTCCGGAAGACATGTGCCTACGGCGGAAAATATACTTCCTACAACGCCATCTCCAACTCCAAGCTTTCTTCCCAGCCACTCAATACCGTTTGTAAAGAACTCACAGCTGGTTAAAATCAGAGCAAGCGCCATGAGCATTTGTGCCACATTTATCCACATCGCTATTCATCACTTTCATATGTAAATTAGCAAAATCGCTTCTTTGTAAGTATATTAGTTTGGTCCCGTTTTTATTAAAATTTTATTTATAAAAAAGTCTTATTTTTCAAAAACTATACTGGTATTTATATACACCGCTAATTTTTTTAATTGCTCTTGACACAACAAGTCTTTGGCTGTAAAATTATTGTTGTGCAAATATGGGCGATTAGCTCAGCTGGTTAGAGTACCACGTTGACATCGTGGGGGTCGATGGTTCGAGCCCATTATCGCCCACCAAAAAGGTACTGTCGTATATGACAGTACCTTTTCTAATTTTTAATCTAATACCCTTCTAATTTCCGGCATCTCTAATTTTGGAACATTCTTAATTTGTTCTTCTTCAAAATTTGTCCTGTACGCTTCAGGGTCTCCAAATGAGTCAATTCCAAGATGATGCTTTGCTTTCATTTCCAATTCATCAGAATCTAAAATTTCCTTTAAAATCTGACATCTGTCAATCCCCCATTATTTACTATATGGAACATATTGATTCGGTCCAACTCTCACAAGAATTTCACCGCCTGCCTTACTATATCTTTTTGAAAATTCTTGGATACTATAGTCTTAGGTGAAACAATCAAAAAATCTTTGAAGTGTTCTGCAGCTTCACCAGCTGCACCTAATACATCATGATGATTTGATATTGTCAATATTACTTGACACATTTTTCTCGTACAATTTGTGGTTTTTGCGCTGGGATATAATGGGATGGAGCGTAGCGAAATCCCATTATATCCCAGCGCGCCGCCTCGCTCCCATCGTTACGCTGTTTTAGCATATTGTTCCTCATAGAACTTCTTCCTCTTTACCATAGGCGGAAGCCCACCATTCGCCGAACAGATCCTGCGATTATTCCATTTTCTTATTTTTAGACTATTTGTTCGAGGTCTTTGTGTCAAGTATTATTATACAACATCAGATGAAATGTCTGATATTTCATTTATTCAAGCTTTCCATCTGCTTATGCAGGTGTTCTTAGATACAATCACAGATAAGCTCTCATTAACTTCTGAGCAGTTGGATCAATTGCTGGAAGCATTCATAGCTGCACTTCCAAAGGAACTTAAGGCTAGACTTTTACTGTCTGCATAAGAACAGGAATCATGATACTTATATAAAGCCAAATATTGAATTTTCAAGGTGCATAGAGATTATTAATCTGCGAAGTTTAAGTTAGGATATATTAAATTTTTGGCATCAGGTCCCAAAAGAGTCTCTAAATATAGCCGATTTTGTAGTATTTTTGGATCATTAGGTCGATATTGAAGGGCAACTTCATTATGTAGATAAGCTATATAGTTTAGACTTTTATAAATATAATTACATTATATTACCTGTATAACACCAATAGTATTATGAGTTATCATAATATCAGAACATATGTATATAGAAAGGCTCTGATATTATGAGTAGAAGAA
>Ga0209720_1000824_pt1 | contig 30060 bp, 24 predicted proteins | sample AD_JPNMR3_MetaG_FD_184426 | JGI IMG/M metagenome (GOLD analysis project Ga0209720, IMG submission 184426) | Active sludge microbial communities of municipal wastewater-treating anaerobic digesters from Japan - AD_JPNMR3_MetaG (SPAdes) (version 2) | ecosystem: Engineered > Bioreactor > Anaerobic... | reverse complement strand
CTTCTTTACCAATTCTTTCTACAGTTCTACCAAAAATGGTAATTTTACCACTATCAGGAGTTCTTAGTCCCTCAATAATCTCAAGAGTAGTAGTCTTACCTGCTCCATTAGGACCCAGAAGAGTAAATATTGATCCCTGCTTTATCTTAAAGCAGGGACCATCTACTGCTACCAGATTTCCATAAGTTTTTCTTAGATTTTCTACTTCTACAATAAATTTATGATTTATCATTTAGAAGTAATACCTAAACCCTAAAGCTCCATCCACATCAAAATATGTACCAGGGACTAATTCAAGGGTTGGTACTATCTCAAAGAAGAAATCTAAAGGCATTCCCTTAGGTATATACGCTATTCCTAAAGGAAATCTTATCCCGAAACTAGTACTGCCACTTGCCAATATTCTTACCCCTATACCATAATAAAAAGGTAAAGATCCGTTAGTTATTTTGAATAATGCAAAATTATGATTTACATAATCTGCAGAAAGATGCAAAACATTAGCTGTTGTACTCCAAGCCAAACCAAAGTCTAAAGCAGTATTTTTACCTTGCCACAATTTAAAAGAAAGACCTGTAGGTTCCCCTACTATAACTCCTACCCCAAAATTTCCTGCATAAGAAATGCTAAGGAGAAAAACTAATAAAAAGAAAGGCAGAACAAATTTTCTCATCGCTTATCACCCCACTTCCTAATCAATTTTCTGTAAACTTTTGCAAGTTTATCAAAAAATCTAAATTTTTGCAAGTTTACAAATTGCCTTTAAAAGTCTATATGAAAAATCTATTTCTATCTGTGGTGAAGCTTAGAGAAAAGAATTCTTAGAAGAGAGGTAATTAGGAAGATATTCTTAATTTCATGATTTTGTATGATTACATGCTGTAATCAATAGGCATACTAAACAGTACCTAATATCCTAAGTTCAGGGAATATTTCAACTTCTTCTTTTGGTTCTTCAGGAATAGGAATTTTGTCTTCAATTATCATCTCCACTACTTATCTAATATTCTTCAAGGTCTCTTTTTGAGTATAGAAGTTTATAAAATTTAAAGATTTAATGATACAATATTACATGGGTGGGTAAATGACAAAATTCCTATTTATGCTTTTTTAGTTCTTAATAAATAGGAAAATATTAATTTTTAAGGAGATGATTTTATGTTAGAGGATGATGTGAAATTTAGAATCACAGTAAAGTCTACAAAGGATGGTGAACCTTGCTATGCAGGGCATAAACCAGGAGATACCTTTGAATGTGGCTATCTTACACCTGAGGGATTATGTGGATGGGCTTACCACTCTTTATATCCCTTTATCCATGCCTTAAGACATACAAAATCTTATGAAGATGAAGATTATAGATTAGTAAAGAAAGATACTGTGGAAGTAGCATGCCCAGATAATGCATGGGTTATTTTTAGAATAGAGAAGCTTTGATATAAGAGATTAGTATACTTTTGAAGTATTAGAAAAGGGCCTATCTCTATATTTCTATAAGGATAGGCCATAAAAATAGCAGTCAATCAAACTTTACTTTATCTCAATCCTAACATCCATCTGTGCCTCTCCTGGTCCACCGCCATTGCATACTATATCGTAAGTTCTATTTTTGCCCCAATTTTGCCCAGAAGTTAAGAACAAACTCCCAACCCCAATAAGATCATCATCTCCTGTATCTGCATCATAAACTCTAATATTTATAGATAGATAGTTTCCCACATTAGGAGTCTCAAAAACTATTACATTTATACCATCTCTTATATCTCCCTCATTCATTCCCCAGTCTCCAGAAGAAGGAACTCTTGTAGATTGAGTTCTTACTCCATCAGTTATCACAAATTTTGCATACACATCATCCTTTCCTGCCCACTCTGGATTCGTCTCATCTACTAAAGTATATCTCTTAACTACAACCATAACAGGTGGATTAGGCGAAACACTATAATGGAGATAGTATCCTCGCTCCATTATAGCCACACAGCAGGCTACAGCTACGGGGTAAATCTCTCTCATATAATCATCATATGGTATATAAAAAGTAGTCTTAGAAGGCTCGGCTCCCCATAAATTGTTCCAGTTAGCTGTAGAATAATTATAAACTTTTTGTGCTAACTTTTCTAAAAGCCACCTTACTTCTCTCTTGTATGGAGGGATTCCACCCACAGTAAAGGTGTTATTAAGAGCATTTTTGACTTTTTCTACATCAAACCATCTTTTTCTCCCTTGATATTCCTTTTCTCCCCTATAGGTATACCAGTAATTTGCCCAATCCTCAAATTCCGAGTGTCCCCATGCAAGAGTATTAAAAACGTGATGTATTTCAGAAAGATCCCCTACTCCATGTAGACAATATCCAAGATAGAAAGGTCCCCAATAAGGATGGCTCCACCAATCCTGACTTTGCTTAAACCAATAATCACTTAAATTATCCATGGGAGCATAAATCATATTATGATGATCATTTTCCCATCTCGTATAGCAAGAATAGTTAGTGGAAGATATTAAATTACCTGTCTCATCTTTTCCTCCTTCACTTTTTTCATACCAATCCAATAAAGCTCCTGAATGTGTTATACAAAAATCATCGTTTCCCATCCACACATCCACCCAATAATCATCATCGTGCGCATTATTTACCAAGGTTTTATGCCTTATATAGTTATATCCATCAATATTATTATGAATTCCTCCTCTCCTATTACCATGAGAACTATCCTGCCAATTATTCACATAGGAAGGATAATCTAAAAAATGCATATACGCAGAGTAATTTGTACCGTTAGCAAACATATGTATTATCCAGTCTGGAATCCATGAGCCTTCTGGTCTTGTCATATGTCTATGGAAAGGCCATAATTCGTCATTATCAAAACAAAGATTTGGAAGTTTATCAAAATCCACAGCTCCACTGGCTATAATATCCCAAGGTCTATTATCAGGGAAACCCCAATTTTGTGTCATCCAGTTAGCTGCACTTCTCTGTTGAGCTGTAGCATAAGAGACATGTTCCATATAGTAATAAGCATCTTTAACTATTTCACTGTGGATAACCCCACCCCAAGAAAAAGTATCATTAAGATTCAAAGACACAAATAAAAGTAAAAAGAAGATTATCAATATCTTAATAGATTTCATTTCTTTTTACCCCCTCTCCTTCCAGAAATTCTTTATCTCTTCATCGGTTATAGTTTTTAATACTTCTGCATCAACTTGGACTTTTAATGCCTTTTTCTCTCCTTTGTAAAGGTTAAGCAACAAATTCTGAGTTTTTGAAGAGATAACCTTTTTCTCTATCTCCCCCTTCACTGTATCAAAGGGGAGAACCTTACCTTGAATTTTAAAGAGATCCTTATTAATAGTGTAATAATTTCTAAGCTCATTCTCATTAATCTGAATCTTATACGTAGGAACCCTTTGAGATAGCACACTTAAATAAAATATCTCTGATATTGTAGATTCTTTAATAAAATCATGCATATCATTAACAAAATCCTGATCTTCTTTTGAAAGAGTCTCAAAAAGCTTCTTGAGATATTTTACCTGTATCGCTTTTAAGATGATCTCTGGTTTATCTGTGGAACCTAAAAAAATCTCTATAGCATGAGAAGGGTACAAATCTAAAACCTCTCTGAGGTAGAAAGGAACTCCATCTACCTCTGCTACTACTACTTTACTCCAATCTAAATCTTTCTTTTTCCCTAAAAGTTTCACATAATCTATTTGAGTAAATGTAATCTTCTTCTCAGCTGTAACCTTGTTGAGTGTATCTCTGAGAAACTTATTTTTATTAGATTTAAAATTTGCATAGTCTTCTGGAGTATATAGTCTACCTAATACATAATCTACAACAAAGTGATCTTCTTTTTCTCTTATTTTTTCTGCAACTACAAGGCTTTTATCATCTATTCCTTCTGCTTTAGCCTTCTCACTAAGAACATATATTTCTTGTAAAATTTCAAAGGCATCCTCAGGAGAAACTGCAGTTTTTCTCCATAACATATAAGTTACTAAATCTTTGTTTATCTTTTTATCGTTGATTGTTAATATGAAAGGTCTTTGCAAAGTTATAGCTCCTGGAAGGATTACTTTTTTAGAGACAAGAATCTCGGGTTTTAAAATCAAAACTTTAGAGACAGATACATTAAGTTTATTCTCCGCTAAAATCAAAAGATCCATAAATTCTTTGCTTTCTCCATAATTTTTAGCTAATACTTTTAACTCTGCGATCTCTGATAATAGTTTTTCTTTTAATTTATTTATCTCATCTTCTTTTCCACCTTCTGATTCTAAAACCTTCAATTTCTCCCAATCTTGCAAAAATTCCTCTGCGCACTTTTTTACCTCATCGTTTTTGGCCATCTCTCCAAGAAGATATATGGATTTTGAGGTTTGAGGTATATTTTGTAATACAGGTTGAGCATTAACTGGAAAGACGTTTGCCAAAAAGATAATTAAAAAAAGCAAGAACATGAGAAGAAAAATTTTCCTTAGACGCATCAAAATCCCCCCTTTAGATAAGATTAAATTAAAGATGTTCCTCCTGAAGAAAATTCTAAATCTAAAATTTTAAAAAATCAAGTAATTTTTTAAAAAACTAAAATAATAGGTTAAATAGATGAGTATAAAGATACATCCCTGAAAAGTTTCCTTATCTAAAGGTATTTATACAGAAGGGAAAATAATCTTTCCTATACTTTTTCACTTATTCCAATATATGGGGGTATCAATTCAACTATATCTAAATTAATTATCATCAACATTTCTATTTCCTATCGTAATCTTCCCTACTCAGGTTACTCCTTTTTAACTAAAGATTAGTATACTTTTGCTCCTTCTTCAGTAAATTGAGCAGAGCAGAGTCTATAATAAAGCCCTTTCTTAGAGAGAAGCTCTTCATGATTACCTATCTCTATCACTTCTCCCTCTTTAAGGACTATTATCTTATCTGCTCTTTTTACTGTAGATAGTCTGTGAGCAATGATAAGTATGGTTCTTGTGCCAGCAAGATTATTTATTGCTTTTTGAATCTCCCTTTCAGTCTCTGTATCTACAGAAGAGGTGGCTTCATCAAGAATTAGAATAGGAGAGTTTTTTAAAACTGCTCTTGCAATAGCAAGTCTTTGTTTTTGTCCACCTGAAAGCTTTACTCCTCTCTCTCCAATATGAGTATAATAACCATCGGAGAGTCCTTCTATAAAATCATGGGCACAAGCAATTTTTGCTGCATTTACTACCTCTTCTAATGTGGCATCTTCTTTCCCGTAGGCTATATTTTCAAAGATAGTCCCATTAAAAAGAAACACATCTTGCATAACCATACTTATATTTTCTCTTAGAGATCTTAAGGTTACATCTCTTATATCTATATCATCAATCTTTATGCTTCCTGAATCAGGATCAAAAAATCTATTTAAAAGATACATAATAGTAGTTTTTCCTACACCTGTGGGACCAACAAAAGCTACCATCTCTCCAGGTTTTATCTCAAAGGATATATTTTTTAAAACAGGAACTCCTGGATTATAGGAAAAATTAACATTATCAAAGGTTATCTTCCCCTTTACTCTCTTTAGATCGGTAGCATTAGGTTTTTCTTTTATCTCGGGTTCTGTATCCAAAACCTCAAAAACCCTTTCTGCACCTGCTAATGCCTGTTGTAAATTCTCTAACACCTGACTTAAAGCAGTAACAGGCTGATAAAACATATTTAAATAAAGGATAAATCCTACAATATCCTCTACTGCTATCTTCCCATCTAATGCCATAAGTCCTCCCGCTGACATTACTATTAATGTTCCTAAGGAGCTAAGGAAACCAACAGTTGGGTGGAATACTGCACTTAACTTTAGAGCACTAAGAAGAGCATTCATATGCTTATATACCTTATCTTTTATCTTTAAATACTCTTTTTTGTAGTTATTAAAAAGCTGAATTTCACGAACTCCAGAAAGATTATCTTGAAGATCTGCATTTAAATCAGCAATAGCCCTTTGAGCCTTTCTAAATACGGGCATTATCTTCTTAGCAAAGACTGTTCCACTAAAGACAAGAAAGGGGATAGGAATCAAGGAAAGCGTAGCAAGAGTAGGATTCATCATAAAAAGAATTACAGAAACTCCTATTAGAATAAGGATATTACTAAAAAGGTCTGGGATTGCGTGAGCAATAAGCATCTCCAAATTTGCAGTGTCATTGACAACCCTTGACATTAGTTGCCCTGTCTGTTTATCAACAAAATATCTGAAGTGTAATTTTTGAAGCTTATCATATACCATCATCCTAACATCAGCTACAAGATGCCACGCAGCATAATGAGACAGATAGCTTCGTAAAAATTGGAAGAGTATTCCTCCAATATATGAAAGGATAAGAATAATGGAAAGATCCATAATACTTTGTCTTGGATTTGGAATCTTATCTAAATTAGTAATGATTCCTATAAGGGATTTTATAAGCCATGGTCCTAAAAGACCAAGCCCTGTAATTGCTAACAAGCTCAGTACAGAGAATATAAGATATCCCCAGTAGGGTTTTGCTATCTTTACAAGCCTTATTAAATATTGCAATTACAGCACCTCCAAAAATTTAGCTATAAAAGTATTTTAACTTAAAAAGATAGCAGTTGTCTACCAATAAAATTATCTTTTCTAACTTTTGTACTATTTTTTTTCTTCTTTTCTTCTCTCTTCTTCCCTAAGATGTGCAATAAATATTCTTGCTCTCATCTCTAAAGATACAGTTTCAAGCATAGATGGCGATTGTTTAGAATTCCAGTCTTCTAAAATCTTTTTCTCTACCTCCTTATACCATTCTTGATCTTCTACGATTTTTACTCTGCCTAAAATACTTACTAAGACCTCCCTTATATCTTTCCACCTTCTCATAAAAAGCTCTACTAAAAATAGGAAAAGGGAGGAAATAATAAGAATATTACTAAGATCTTTCTTCTCCACATTAGGTATAGTAAATCTTCTAAAAACCTCTGAGGGTTTTTCAAGAATCTTTCCAGATGTAGATGAAACAAGCTTTGTAGCAAGATCTTTATTAAAAGGCTTTGGTAAAAATTCTGGAGAATATCCTGAGATCCATGGGACTTTTGCTAAGATCTTATCTTTTTCTTTTACAATAAGTTGGTATTTTCCTAAACTTTCTATATCAAAAATGCCCTCATAACTTCCAGGATTATTCTGATATAAATCTCCCTCATATTGATTACCTTTTGAATCAACAACCTCAAATTTTAAATCAGCAAAATTAATATAATTACCATTTTTATCTGCATATATGGCATTAACAATTCCTTTCTTCCCCTCCTGTTTAATGGATACTTGTAATTCTGATGCTTGGTGTGGCACAGCTTTTCTTAACAGCTCACTAAAAAATCGTCCAAGATCTCTCCATTTTAGCCAATCTGATCCCCAGTAAGGTTTAAGGGCAGAGGTAAAAACTATTACCTGTCCAAGTCCAAACTGCCCTTGAGAAAGTATAGGATCTCCATCAGGGGAAGACACTATGACAGGATAAGGATATTTAGGAGAGGTAAGCACATAACCAGAAAGAGGAGGAAACTCTTCTTTAAGATCTTCTCCCTTTATAGGCACAAATCTTTTCTCAACAATATTAGATCTCAAGAGTGCCTTTGTCTCAGAAAGAAGGACTTGAGGAAGATTCCTAATATCCCATGTATAGTAATACCTTCCATTTCCCCACTTAGCAATATCCTTCAAAAGATATGTATTGGCATCTTCTCCTATACCTATAGTTGAGACAGTAATTTTATTCTTAGCAAGATCTTTGACTAAATTATAAAAATCTCCTCCCTCAGTCTGTCCATCAGTGATAGCTACTATATGTTTGTTCTTTACGGGGACTTTAGCAAGGCTTTCACCAGCAGAAAACAAAGGAGGATATAAGGCAGTCCCTCCTCCAGGCTCTATCCTGGAGATAAGAGATGCAACCTTATCCTTGTCTGTAAGAGGAGAGAGAGGTACTATCCATTGATAAGAATGATCAAAGGCAACAAGTCCAAAATAATCTTCTTCCTCTAAAAGATCTACCACAAGTTGCGCAGATTCCTTTGCAAGCTCAATTTTCATCTCTCCAGAAGAATAGCTCCCCATACTTCCTGATGCATCAAGTACAATAACAATTGCCACATTTGTCTTCTTAAGAATCTGATCAGGTTTTAATGTGACAGGAAGTATATCTTCTAAAGGAGTACCTTGATAATTCCCAGCAGATAAACTTTTATCTCCTCCAAGGATAAGAAGTACTCCTCCCTTATCTACCACATAATTTCTGATATTTTCCATTTTATCTATGGAAAGAGACGTTGCAGATACATTATCCAAAACTACCACTTGATAAGAAGTAAGATTTGACAAAAGATTATAAGGACTATTATCAAAAACTATATTCCAACCTTGAGTTTCTAAGGATTTTGCAAATGTATTTGCAAAATCCTTTCCTGTAAGATATAGAATCTTAGGTCTTCCTTGAACATACACGTAAGAAGAAAGAGTATTGTTCTCTTTATAAGTATCATCATAAGATAAAAGCTCTACTTCTATATCTTTCAAACCAGGACTTTTCGCTTTTAAGGAGAGAGAAATTACGATCTCCTCATCAAGATTTTTTAAATCATAATCAAAACTTACACCATCAAAAATAACTTTCATCTTTGCTTCTTTAATTCCATAACTTTTTATTCTCACAGTTACAGGAAATTCCTGACCAAGATGTACCATGTCAGGATTTTGAATCTTCTCAATACCTATCTCTTTATAAAAAGAAATTTTTAGTGGGTATACATCTAATTGAACCTTTTCTTTTTGTAATGTGGGCAATAAATTGAGAATATTCCCAGTATTTTCCTGAAGATCACTTAAAATTACTAATCTTACAGGACTATCCTTCTCTTTTAAAGAGGTAGCATATTTTACAGCATCTTCAATATTAGTAAAATACGGATTCCTAATATTTGAGATCCTTGAAAGATCAATACTTTCTGAAAGATCCTGTTCCACATTTATATCTCCTGCAAAGGAGATTAAACCCACTCTATCATGCTCTTTCTTCTCCTTTGTAGCATCTCTCATAAAATTGATGGCTCTCTCTTTTTCCCATAAAGGAACACTTGCAGACTGATCTAAGAGAAAGATTGCATCAGTCTTATCAGAGAAGGAGCTTACATAAAATCCTGAGATAGCTAAAATAAGACATAGCATCTGAAGAGATCTTATCAGAGCTCTTTTTTTGAATTTCCTCAGTAAAAGAAATACAAAAACTAAAAGAATGAGAAATAGAGGTCTTTCAAAACCTATCATGAAATTAACCATCCTCTTAAAAAGATAATGGCTTCAAAAGAAAATAATAATAAAGCCAAAATGAGAAAAATAGATGAAAGTTCTATACTAACAAAACCTGTCTCTTTCTTTACTTCTTTTTTGTTTTCAAAAGTAAACTTAGGAGCTATATCAGATTCTTTTTGGGAAAAGATATTTACTGCAAATATTTTATCTTTACCTTCCATTTTTATCTCATAAAAACCAGGCGATACAGCATTAATACTTTCATCTCCACACTTTTTTTGAGGATCATAAGATAGATAGTATCTTACAAGGTTATACATAAAAATAGGAAAAGAATCATAGTAAATCCAAGAAGTGGAATAAAGATCAAAGGCACATACCAATCCCTTTGCTCCATTTTGTTCATAAAGAAATACCATAGGTCCTTTATTCGTATAAATAAGAGGCTTTAAACTACTATCTTTAAAAATAAATCCTCTATCTATTTTTACATAGTAAGGCTGGACAAATCTCATCACAGGATGCTCCTCCCAGCTAAGCATTTTTGCATCTCTTACCTCTTCTAAATTGGTTCTATCAAGTTCTGGATATCCTCCAATAAAAAGATAGTTTCCTGAAGGTACCGTATAAGGAATAAGTTGATCAAATACAACAAAATCATAATTCTTAAGATCTTCTTCAAAGATATTATTTCTTACATCCACCTTAGAAAGAGAAATAGCCCTTAGAGCTTTCTCTAAGAACGGGTTTCCAATAGTAACTAAAAGTATCTTAGGAGAAAAGGTATTTACATAGAAAAAAGCCCTATTATCTTCCAAAAGGGTATCGTTTATATTTAACAAGGCCTCAATCTTTCCTGAAATAGCAGGAAGATCCAAAACAATGCTTTTAATCTCCTGAGGCTTAAGCTCTATATTTATAGACCCTATCTCTTTATTTTGATTTAGAATTTTAATAGGAAAATTTTTATAAAGATCCGAGAAATTTCCAACTTTTAGGAAAACCTGAATTACCTTTTCATTCTTCTGAAATACTTTCCCATCAATAATTCCCACATTATCTTTACTCTTTCCTATTACATGAATGTGATAATCATTAATGGTGCCTTGAGGGATATCTATATTAAAAGAGCCATCAGTAAATATATGAATTTCCTTTTCCATACCTTGATAAAGTCCCTCACAGAATTTGACAGTAGCATTTAAATCTCCCTCTCCATAAAAAAGCTTCTCCTCTTTAATAGCTCTCTCTACATCTGCTGTAGAATTTGAAGAGAGAACTAAAGAAGGCTTTCCCTTAGATACCACATATGTGATCTTTCTTCTATGGGATTCATTTAATAAATTTATAGCCTCCAGTTTTGCCTTTTCAAATCTTGATGGAGATATATCCCGAGATGCCATACTTCCTGATGAGTCCAAGATTATAACCAATGGTTTGGAAGATACGCCTGAGAAGGTTATCTCAGGTTTTGAAAGAGCAAGAACTATAAAAAATACTATTAAAAGCTGGATAAAGAGAAGTATATTCTTGGGAAGCTTTTTAAACCATCTTCCCATAGGCTCTTCTCTCAATACCTTCTCCCATATAAGAAGACTTGAGACCTTTAAATTAAATTTTTTAGGTTTAATAAGATAGAGAATAACCACTATTAAACCTAAAAGGAAGAGGAAAAGAAAAGATGGATTTAAAAACCTAAAGCTCACCTTACCCAACCACCCACCCTAAGGTATTTGAGAAGAAGATCTTCCACTGGAATTGTGGTAACACTTCTCATATATTCTACTTGATAAGAGAGAGAAAATTTTTCTATATCATCTAAAAATTTCTCTAATGTTTTCCTATATCTCTCAAGCATATAATCATCTAAAAGAATCTCCATTTTCTCGTTGGTCTCACTATCTATTAAACAAAGATTTCCTCTAAATCCTGGGGAAATCTCTTCTTCAGAGATCACATGTGCTAAATAAACAGAAAATTTTTTGTGTTTTGCAAAAAGAATTCCATCTTTATAACCAAGAGGAGAAAGAAAATCTGAGATGATAATTATTATCCCCTTTCTTTTTAAGGAGGCTAAATAATTCTTTATAGCATTATTCATGTCTGTAATACCATCAGGCTCTATGGTATTCAAAAGTTTTAAAAGTTCAAATATATTCCCCTTTTTTCTTTCCAAAGGAAATATCTCTTTTATTCCATCTTGGAAATAGGCAAAATTCACCTTTTCCCATGAAGAGACGCCAAGATATGCAAAAGCTAAAGCCATCTGCTTACCATAAAAAATTTTTGATGGACTACCAAAACCCATGGAAGAAGAAGTATCAAGAAGGATATGAATATCTACCTCTTCTTCTTCCTCAAAAAGCTTAATTAAAAATTTTTCAAACCGAGCATATATATTCCAATCTATATAACGAAGCTCATCTCCCACCTGATAAGATCTATAATCAGAAAACTCACTCCCTTTTCCCATCTTAGGACTTTCTCTTTCCCCAAGATATCCTAAGTTCTTGCGTTTCTTTACTACAAGTCTCAATCTTTCAAGTTTTTCTAAGAAATCTACATCAAGCTCCTCTTTCATTAAACTTCAGGCACCTTCTCTAAAATATCTTCTAAGATCTCATCAGGAGATATCCCCTCTGCTTCTCCCTCAAAACTTAATATAATTCGGTGCCGTAGAGCAGAAAATACTACATTCCTTATATCCTTGAAACTTACATTACTTCTTCCTTCAAAAAGAGAAAGAGCCTTTGCCCCTAAAATGAGGGCTTGAGCTCCTCTGGGACTTGCTCCATATTTCACATATTTTTTTACCTTTTCAGTAGCAAAGTTTGTCTCCGGATGAGTAGCAAGGATTATTCTTACTGCATAATCTTTTACTACTTGAGATACAGGTACACTTCTCACTATCTTCTTTAATTCTTCTATAGTTTTACCATCTGCCACCTTACTAACTGTAGGCATCTCTATATTTGTAGTTCTTTCAATGATCTCTAAAAGTTCTTCTTTCCCAGGATAAGTAAGGATAAGTTTAAAGAAAAATCTATCAAGCTCTGCTTCTGGAAGAGGATAAGTACCTTCCATCTCTATAGGATTTTGGGTAGCAAGCACAAAAAATGGCTTTGGCAAAGGATAAACCTTACCACCACTGGTTACATTTCCCTCTTGCATGGCTTCCAAAAGAGCAGATTGGGTTTTGGGTGTGGCTCTGTTTATCTCATCTGCTAAAATAATATTAGCAAATATAGGTCCTTCTTGAAACTTAAAATGTTTTCTCCCCTCTTCATCTTCTAAAATAATATTTGTACCAGTAATATCTGCAGGCATAAGATCTGGAGTAAACTGGACTCTTGAGAATTTAAGACCTATTATCTCACTCAGGGTCTTTACAATAAGAGTCTTTCCTATACCTGGCACTCCCTCTAAAAGTACATGCCCTCCTGAGAAAAGGGATATTAGTATTAAATCTATTATTTCATCATATCCTACTATAACCCTACCGATCTCTCTTCTTATTTTTCCAATCACGTCAGTAAAATCCTCTAAGGATAAAGCCAAAATAAAAACCTCCTTTACTGAGAAAAATATATTTTTAAAATATCTTGAAACTCCTGGGGAAGAATTCTGGAAGGTACAGGACTTTCTTCTTGATATTGAGGGCTTATACTTACCGAGCCTCCTATAGTTTTTCTTTCCCCTGTTAAAGTAGGCGCTTGGAAAAGATAGCTCTTCCCCTTTTCTTCCTCCTGAGGAGAAGGGACAGATACTTTTTCTCCAGAAAAAACCTTTCTTTCGGATTCCTTCTCTCCAAGTTTAGTATTTCTCTCCTCAGTTCCAGGAAGAGATCCTGAAGACTCTTTTTTATCCACGACCTTACCTCCAGTGATAGGAGCTTGGGTCATTCTTTCTTGCTGTGATTGGATAGGCATATTTTCAGTGCCTGCAGTTTGTCCTCCTTCCTTTTCCCCTTGTGAAGAGCTACCTTCCTCCATAGAAGGAGAGATTCCTGAAGCTACCGATCCTAAGGAAGGCATATTTGAAGTACCTATGCTACTTTTTTCAGTTCCTTCCTTTTGAGCAGTACTTTCTTCTTTCTTGTCTTCTACTTTCTGATTTTCCTTCTGGCTCTCCTTAAACTTTGTATTATTTTTATCAAAGTCCCATTGAGATAAAAATTCTTCCAAGGATTTTGGGGTCTCAAAACTTTCTACCTTCTCTTTATTGAAATCTTCCTGTGATACTTGCTGTTTTTTAACTCCTTCCCCCTCCAAAATATTGTCAGACAGATGAGCTTTCTTCTCTAATAGAGAGTTCTTTTGCTCGTTATATGCCCTTTTATTTTCTGTAGGATTAAAAGCAGATATCAGATTTTTAGGGGGAGAAATAATAAGACTCAAAGCCAAAAGAATTAGAGTAAGAAAAGCCATAGTCTTTAAAAGTTTTGAAGGTTTAAAAGAATAAGCCTTTCTAAGATCAATATATCTAATTCTTTCTTCAAGATCCTCCTTAAGTCTTTCTATAAGACCATAAGGATCTTGATGCTCTTTATATTCCCAAAAAGTGATAAGTCTTTCTTCTAATGAAAAATGCCTATCAGCTTTTATTATAACCTCTAAATCCTCAGGCTTTTTCCTTTTTAAAAGATATAGCATAAAGATAGGCAAAGGTAGTAGTAGGAAGGAAAATACATTAAAACTGAAGGATAAAATTTTAAAAATTAAAAAAAGATCAAAAGCCGCAATTAGAGAACTAAGAAATCCTTCTATTAAGTAATAATTATTTACTTTTTTTAGGAGTCTACCTACATTCTCAAAAAAACATTACTCCTTATCATCTCCCTTATAATATTTTAACCTTTTTTGAGCTATTAGTATAGAGACTAAAAAAATAAGTAAATAAACGAAAATAATTATTGGAAGGTGAATCTTAGGGTTAAACACCACATTTACATAAAGTATGTTTTCTGCTTTTACAAGCCAGAGAATATTATTAAGGGGAAAGAAAAAAGAACTCTTAGGAAAGAGAAAAGGAAAAATAATAAAGAGAACATAGGTACTCCAATGAAGAAACCAGCTTAAAGAGGGATTTTGGAACGTAGACCAAAGTATTCCCAACCCTAATACAGGGATAGCGTCTAAAAGTAGCATGAGGTAAAGATAGAGAATCCTAAGAATAGAATAAGGAAAGCTAAAATTTATAAGAAGATTAAAAGGCAAAAGAAGAATAAATAAAAAACAAAGATAAAGGAGTATAGAAAGAGCTCTACCTATAACTATTTTAAAAGTGGAAAAAGATGAATATTTAGCTAAATTTATTATCTTAAATTCTTTCTCAGAAAGAAGATTTCCTGAAGATATTACAGAGGTAAGATAAAGAAGAAAGAGAAAATGAAGGATAGCAAATATGAGGAAAAGATCAGGTACTGAATATCTATTTAAGTTCAGAGTTTGAGATGGCCAAAGTATAAAGGATAATAGTATGATAAAAAAATAGTAGGTAAATTCAATCTTTAAATATTTATGATCTTTTATCTTGGCTCTGAAATCCACAAGCCACCAAATCTTCATTTCTCCTCCTCTCTTAGAGGAATGATAATAATATTATCTCTTCTAACTCCTGCATTTAAATTAAAAAAGTTAAGGATATTTACAGAATCTTCAATCCTCCCCCAAAGTATTATCTTCTCATTATCTATAGGGTCACTTTTTATTTTATACTTTTTAAGGACCTCAGAGAGTAAAGAAGGTCCTCTCAAACCACTACGCCATACTGTCCATACTTTCTTCTCACCTTTCAAAAGATCTCCCACAAAGTTTTCCTTATTATCTACTTTAACAATACAACTTTTAATATTAAATTTAGAATTATTCTGTACTGTTAGAATAAATCTATCCGATAGTATCGTAAAATTGATATCAATGGGAATTACATGATAAGAAACACCTTCCAAAAAGTATACTCTATTTCTCTCTGTGTACATTTTCAATAGATTCATCTTTTTATCTACTATAAGAGAGGTAGCACCCTTTTGAGGCTGATAATAAGCATCATAAAGAACAAAAATATTAGGAGAATAAGAAGCTATTATCTCTCTTTCAAAAGGTGAAAATATGGAAAAAGTAAAGAAATTCTCAGCCACATAACTTTCAGGATCTAAATATATGAGGCTTTTTTCCCCTACTACTAAGGCATCTTTAGTGAATGATAACCCCAAATAAGCACCTAAGAATGAAAATGTCCCTATTAAAATAAGAAATATTATAAGGAATCTTTTCCCTTGTAAAAATTTTCTTATTAAAAAAAGGAGCAGAAAGTATAAAGATAAGAATAGTAATATTTCAAATTTCCCTGGGTAGATAAAAGACTGACCTTCAAGAAGAGAAAGATCAGGTGTATATAAAAAGGTATTATGAGGAATCTTTAAGCCTACAGGATTTAAAGTAAAATATTCCTTTATAGATGGTATCTCGTCTGTAAAGAAAACTCTTTTTGTAAATATTCTTGCCATAGTAAGGGAATTTTTCAAAAGATAAGACATACTATTCCAGAAATCTCTATCTATAAGAACAAGATCATAGGTATCATAAGCTCTATAATTTACAGGAAGTTTTTCCTCTTCATATATTCTTTGTATTCTTGCCTTTCCAGATATATTTAAAGGAATATTTTTCTTACTTAACACAAGCACTAATGGAAGAGTAACCCTCTCTATAGTGAGTGCTAATTTCTCATCTTTAAGGACCTCTCCTGAAGAGGTTAGAACTTTTACCTTTACAGGATACCTAAAATCTATGGGTGGAATGAGAAACTCAACTTTTTTTCTTGAAAGGGATAGAATTTCTACTTTCTCTTTGTAGATAGTCTCACAATAACCTGCATACCTAAGCCCTTGGGTATAGATAACCTCTATATCAAGAGTTACTTTACTCCCAGGATTATATATCTCTACAAAAAGAGGAATAAACCTCTCCAGTTTCCATTCTCCATCTATTCCTAAGTCTATCTTTACATCAATCTGCTCTGCATAAGCTACGGAGAAAAGATTTAAAAAGAAAAGATTCAAAAATAGAAGTATAAAAATAATCTTTTTCATACTATTTTAATTATACAATCTTGTAGTAAAATAAGCATTATGATAGCATATCTTTTTTTATTAGGAAGAATAATTCTCTTAGGATATGAGAAAATCGTAGTAAAACAAATAGGAGCAGAAAGTGATAGTAAGGTCGCCTCTTTTCTATTTTTCTTTACAGCCACTCTTTTCTTACTCCCTTTTGCAATCTTTGATAAATCTCCTAAGGATTTTCAAATCTTAAAATATGGCATACTTAGTGGCTTTATATATTCTATCTCCTTTATGTTATATGTAAAATCATTATCCATAGGTGAAGTATCCTTAGTAGGACCTCTCTATAATTTTAATGTATTTTTCCTATTAATCCTTACCAGTATATTTCTTAAGGAGCCTTTTACAATACAAAAACTTATAGGTCTTTCTCTTTTAGTCTATGGAGCATCTTTCCTTAATAGACAAAAAAATTTTCTATCTTCTTTAAAGGTCCTTATCACTAAAAAAGAGACCTTATTAATGATATTGAGCTCTTTTCTTATTGCTATAGGTAGGACTATAGATGGATTTGTAGTAGAAAAAACAAGTCCTATATTTTATTGTTTTTTCCTTTACTTTATGATAGGCTTCTTCCAATTTATCTATATTCTATTTAGTAGGGAAACAAAAGATATTTATCCCCTTTTCAAGAAACATCCTATATTAGTAAATTTAGCAGGTATTTGTAATGCTTATTCTTATCTATTTCTTCTCTTTGCATTTCAAAAAATTGATGTTAGTGTTGCAGAACCTTTATCTATGCTGAGTATGATTATTACATTAATTCTTGCTCATTATATTTTTAAAGAGCAGATAAGATTGCGTTCTTTGGGTGTCCTTATTATGATTACAGGATCATGGATATTAAATTTGAGGTGAAAAATGAGAGAAAACTATCCTGTGTTAGAGATCAACCTTTCTGCTATCTATCATAATGCAAAGATTATTGTAGAAAAGGGAAAGGAAAATGGAATACTTATTGATGGAGTCACTAAGGTCTCTATTGGAGATCCTAATATTGGAAAGACACTTATTAAGGCAGGAGTTAGAGGAATCTCTGATTCCAGGGTTGAAAGTATAAAAAGAATGAAAAGGGAAAATCTAAACACTGAATTTACCCTTATAAGAATTCCTTCTCTATCTCAGATACCAGAGACTGTAAAATATGCTGATATTAGTCTAAATTCGGAGCTTAAAACTATAGAAGAGCTAAATAATACTATCCAAAAAGAGAGAAAAAAACATAAAATCATTATAATGGTAGAGATGGGAGATTTAAGAGAAGGTATATGGGATAAATCTGAACTTAGGGAAGTAATATCTACAGTATTAAAGATGAAAAACATTGAACTGGTAGGTATAGGTACAAATTTCACATGTTTCGGTAGAGTAATTCCCACCCAAGAAACATATATGGAATTTTCAGATCTCATAGAAGCTTTAGAAAAAGAATTTTCCATAAATTTTCAGCTTATCTCTGCAGGAAATTCCAGTAGTATTCCTTTACTTTTTGATGGAAAGATACCAAAAAAAATAAATCATCTTAGAATAGGTGAGGGAATCATGCTTGGAAAGGATACAGCTTTTAGAAATCCTATACCTGGGGCAAGATTAGATACTTTCAAATTCATAGGGGAAATTGTTGAAAGCAAAGAAAAGCCTTCTTTACCTTGGGGGATAATAAATAAAGATGCTTTTGGACATAAACCTATCTTTAAAGATAAAGGAATAAGAAAAAGAGCTCTACTCAATTTTGGAAGACAAGATATAGATCCTGACGGGTTAAAACCAGACCTTCCTGGAATAGAAATTTTAGGATCTAATTCTGATTATACAGTTGTAGATTTAGGGGAACATGAGGAAATAAAATTAGGTGATACTTTAAGTTTTTCTCTAAACTATTCTGCACTGCTTCGGGCTTTTACATCTCCTTTTATTAAAAAGATCTACAAGGAGGTAGAGTTATGAAAAGAAGAGTTTTAATAATGGGTGCTGGAGGTAGAGATTTTCATAACTTCAATGTTTTATTCAAAGATAATCCTAACTATGAAGTAGTAGCTTTCACTGCAACCCAGATTCCAGGAATTGAAAACAGGACATTTCCACCAGAGCTTGCAGGGAATCTCTATCCTAACGGTATACCTATATATCCTGAGGAAAAACTTTCTGATCTTATAAAAGAATATAAAGTAGACGAGGTAATATTCTCTTACAGTGATGTCTCCTATACATATGTAATGCAAAAGGCAAGCTTAGTACTCTCTCTTGGAGCTGATTTCCGATTAGTAGGAGCTGAAACTATGTTAAAAAGCTCAAAACCTGTAATAAGTGTATGTGCAGTAAGGACAGGCTCTGGAAAAAGTCAGACTACACGATATATCGTTAAAGTATTAAGAGAAATAGGGCTCAATACAGTTGTAGTAAGACATCCCATGCCCTATGGAAATCTTAGAGAACAAAAAGTACAAAGATTTTCCTCCTTTGAAGATCTCACAAGATATAACTGCACCATAGAAGAGAGAGAAGAATATGAACCTCATTTAAGAGAAGGTGCTATTTTATATGCTGGCGTTGATTATAAAGAGATATTAAAAGATGTAGAGAAGGAAGCAGATATTATAGTCTGGGATGGTGGAAATAATGATTTTCCATTTTTTAAGCCCGATCTATCTATAACTGTAGTGGATCCTCTGAGATCAGGACATGAGGTTGCTTACTTTCCAGGAGAGGTTAACTTATATATGGCAGATATTATTGTAATTAACAAAATTGATACTTCTTCCAAAGAAAATATCCAAAAGGTTTTAGAGAATATAAAAAGCAGAAATCCAAAAGCTGAAATTATATTTGCCAGCTCTCCCATAATACCAGAAAAAGAAGAGGATATAAAAGGGAAGAAGGTTTTAGTAATAGAAGATGGTCCCACAGTAACCCATGGAGAGATGCCTTTTGGAGCAGGTTATCTATATGCTAAAAGAAATGAGGCAGTAATCATTGATCCCAGACCTTATGCCGTAGGCTCTATAAAAAAAGCTTATGAGAAATATTCCCACTTAGAGAATGTACTACCAGCTCTTGGATATAGTAAAGAACAACTTAAAGAGTTAGAAGAAACTATTACCAAAATAGACTGTGACTATGTGATCATAGGAACTCCAATAGACTTAAGAGGGATCATAAACTTCCCTCAAAAAAGTATAAAGATCTATTACGAATATAAAGATGAAAGCTCACCTACATTAAAAGAATTGGTCAGAGAATGGTGGAATAATAAGATGAATTTACCAATCTAAATACACAAAAAGGGAGGGCTAACTAAGGATCCCCTCCCCCTTCCCCTAAAGTAGCCTATTACAAAAGATAGTTCATTTTTACTCCATATCATTTGACAATCAAATGAAGCCTTTTATATAAGTCTTTAAATACATAGCTTAAAATATATATAAATTCATCCATTTTCTATTTTTAAAAATTTTTCCTTTTTACAGCCCTTTTATATGCATTTTAACGATTATTTTCTTAAATTAATGTAGTATAATAAAATAATCACCTCGGAGGAGGTAATGATATGAGATACTTAGAAAATTTAATACCTCTTCTTTTAAAGCTTAAAAATCAAGAAGAAGTTATAGATAAAGCTGTAGAGAAAACTGTAGAAGTCATTAAAAAGGGTAGAATAATACATATATTTGGCATAGGTCATTTTAATACTATTTGTGAGGAATTCTTCTATAGACCTGGCTGTCTTGTATGTATAAATCCTATTTTTGATCCAAGTACTATGCTACACAATAAAAACTTTAAATCTACATTTTTAAACAAAACAGAAGAATATGGAAAAACTATCCTTGATAAATATGACTTAAGAGAAGATGAAATATTATATATAGTCTCTTACTCTGGAAGAGATACCATAGTTATTGACGTAGCCTTAGAAGCTAAGAAAAAAGGGCTTTTTATAACAGCTTTAATAAATGAACAAAATGCCAACTTTCCCTCTAAACATTCCTCAGAAAAGAATTTAAGAGATGTCTCTGATTTAACTATCTTACTTCCAGGTCCACCTGAAGATACTCTTGTCTCTATAGGAGATGTAGAAGTAGGACCTGTCTCCAATATTTTAGCTTCTGTAGTTTTAAATATTATATTTACAGAAACTGCCGAAGAATTAGAAAGGGCTGGTATTACACCTCCGGTCTTTAAATGGCCTACTTCTCAAAAGGAAGAAGAGAGTAATGAAAAGCTCATAGAAATCTATAAAGAAAGGATAAAGAGCTTATAAAGGTGAGAAAAATTCTATCAGGTAACATTATATTAAAAGATAGTATTATAGAGCATGGATATGTAGAGATAGAGGGAGATAAAATTGTAAGTGTGGGAAAAGGAGAAAAGTACAAAGGAAAGGATGCAAAAATTTTTGATTTTAGTAACCTATACATTTCTCCTGGATTTATTGATGTACATATTCATGGTTCTTTTGGAAGAGATGTTATAGATGGAAAATCAGAATCCTTAGAGATCATCTCTCAGTTTATTGCAAAACATGGAGTTATTGGCTTTCTTCCTACAATAGTTACGGCACCTCTTAAGGATATGAGAAAGAGCATAGAGAATATTGAAAATTTTATAGGAAGAAAAAATTTTAATGGAGCAAAGATTTTAGGAATACATCTTGAAGGACCCTTTTTAAATGCGAAATATAAAGGAGCTCAAAGAGAAGATTGTATCTTGCCACCCAAAATAGAGTACTTGGAAAAGCTTATTTCGGAAAATCTAAAGCTTATGACCCTTGCCCCAGAAATTGAAGGATCTTTTGATATTATCAGGTATCTATCCAAAAGAAATATAAAAGTCTCTGCAGGACATACCGATGCTACTGCAGATATCATAGAGAACGCAATAAATCTAGGACTTTCCCATGTAACTCATCTTTTCAATGGAATGAGACCTCTTCATCATAGAGATCCTGGAATAATAGGAGTTGCTCTTATTAACGATCAACTGAGTGTAGAGATCATAGCAGATGGATATCATCTTGCAGATCATATATTAACCCTTGTCACTAAGGTAAAACCAAAGGAAAAAGTTATACTTATTACTGATGCTATGGAAGCCGCAGGACTTCCTGATGGAGATTATGAACTCTCCAAACAAAAAGTTATTGTAAAAAATGGGAAGGCAACCCTTGAAAATGGAACCTTAGCAGGAAGCAGTTTAACATTGAATAGAGCTGTAAAAAATATGGTGGAAAGAGCAAAACTTGATATAAAAGATGCAGTTTTTATGGCATCTTATTCACCTGCAAAATTCTTAGGTTTAGAGAATAAAGGAAGCATTGAGGTAGGTAAAGATGCAGATATCACTGTATTTGATAAAAATTTTGATGTAGCGTTCACTATGGTAGAAGGAACGATCGTTTATAGAAAATCTTTAAAATAATTTTAGATCTGCTCTACCTGCTGCTCCAAAGATCTTTGTAATCACCACATCAAGATTCTCTTTTTTCCTTTCTGAGATCCAAAGCTTTGCATATTTATTAGCAAAAGCTACAAAATCAGAGTAGGAAAGGTCATTTTTCACCCTCTTTATTCCTATTCTTAGCATATCTCTAATAAGAGCAAGATCCTCGGGAAGTGCTGTCTCTTCAATCTTCTCTAAAGTCTCAGTATATTTTGCTAAAAGTCTATTTTTATCTGTCAAAAGAGAAGCAATCTGGGCATAATAATCACTCCAAAAATCACCTGTGGATTTTAGATCTTCGTGAGAAACATAAGTATAGTATCTATAGCTCAAATCTCCAAGAAAAACATGCTTAATAGTTTCTACAATATCATTTTCTCCTAATATCTTTCTTACATTCAAAATCTCTTCTCTTTCACCTGTAAGTGCCATCCATTTCTCTTCCCACATTCCAACTCCCTCTGCAATCTCCATAGCTGCAAGGAGCAAGGGATAAAGATAAGAATGAAGACATTCTGCTCCATCATCTCCCCAGGAAGTTATAATAAATCCTGGAAGTTTCTTTCTTTTCGCAGGAAGCAAGAAATTTTTTATATTAGAAATAGCAATACCAAAATTTGGATAAAATCTACCCCAGTTAGAAAGCCCTGGACATGCAAGCTCCTTTTCTACTCTTTTTCCAAACATATCTATCTTCTTCTCAAAATGTTCCTCAGGAAGATGCGTATAATCCCAGTTAGCAATAATAGTATCATCCCATATATCACTTTCAAGGACTACATTCCATCTTTCTTTTTCTTCTTCTCTCAGATACATACCTGTTAGCATATCTCCCCAAACTATAGGGATCTTTCCACTTTCCTTTACCATATTAATAAGTGTCCTATGATATCCCTCAAAAAGCTCAGGTCCTTGAAACACTCCTGTCTTATCTAAACTTTTTCCTCTTCCTAAAGCCCAAGTCTCATCTCCACCTATATGAATATATCTTGAAGGGAAAAACTCAATTACTTCTTCCAAAAGCTCATAAGCAAATTTTTTTGCATCTTCATTAGATATATCTAAACATCCCTCTTGAGGTATATGCCACTCACTAAACTTTCCAAAATCAGGAAGAGAAAGAATATTTTCCATATGTCCACAAAGTTCCAAAGATGGGAATACCTCTATTCCAAGATTTTTCCCATAATCTATAATCTCCCTTAACTCTTCCCTTTGAAGTCTCCCTCTAAGCTTTCCAATCTGAGGATATTTATCCCATGGGAAGAGATCTTCAAAATATATCCCTAAGTAGTTATATTTTAGAAGAAATAAGAAGCGGAGAAGCTTCTTGAATGCATCTAAATTTAGCACCCCACCTCTGGCAAGATCTATATGATATCCTCTAAATAAAAAGGATAGCTTTTCTTCTATTAGTACTTCAGGAAATTTATTCTTGTTTTCTATCAAAAGCTGAAGAATTGTTGCAAAACATATATTCTTATCCCCCCAAATATTTATCTCCTTTTCTTTAATCTCTATTCCAGTTCCTTCTCTCTGTACCCAATTTATCTTCCAACTTCCTTTTTTAACCTCAAATTCCTTTGATAAAAACTCTGGGAAATTTTGAAAACCGTCAAAATCAAACCATCTTCCTCTAAAATATATTCTTTTAGGTTCGGGGGTAATTTTTATCACTTGTTCCATAAGGAAATCCTCCTTAAGAATACCTTAACTATTTGGAAAGTTTAATCTCCTTTGCCTTCTCTATAAGCTCTTCTGCAAACTCTTTATATTTTAAGATATCCTTTCCTGTAATAGAGATTCCAATTTGTAAATTCTTCCCATGTATTACTAAGAAGTTAGGTCTCCAAAGAAGATAAATTATAAGGGATAAAGCAGAAAGAAAGTACATCCTTCCCACTAAAAATGCAAAAAATAGAAAGGAGAATATTTTATCTCCCTTCTGAGTTATCTCTACTCCTTCTACCTCAGAAAGGAGAAGATACGTATATCTTTCTTCAAAGAAGACCTTTCTCTTTTCTACTATTACATCTTCTTTAACTTCTAATGTGCTTTCTCCTACTAAAAGATCTGAAGGGAGCCCAAGCCATAAAGTAGCAGGTCTTCCTTTTATTTCCATAAGTAAAACCTCCTTCTAAAAATAAATGGAGGAGATTTTTCATCTCCTCCCAAATTATAGCATATTAAAACTTATCTCCTTATTGAGTTATAAGTTAATCTTTATTCAGTTCATTCAAAAGATTTTGTACCATCTCTTCGGTAAACTTTCCGCCACCAAAGCCAATAAGACTCCTAAGAGGCATATATCTCATCATTTCAGCAAAGTCCATAAGACTCTCTTCAGAAGAACCTGGAAACATGTTTACAAACTGCTGCATTAGTGCCTTAAACTTCTCACTGGCCACAGGATCTTCCATGATATCTCCCACGGTAGAGTTTATATGGTAATGCTTCTTAATCTTTGTGGTAGATTTAACAAATACTTTATCTCTTAGTACAATATCCCTTGAAGATTTTCCTATGAGAATCTCAAACTCACCAGTCTCCACATACCAATCCTTAATATCCACATTGTAATAGGCAAAGGCTCTCTTACTTAGTTCAAAAACTACTTCCTTTTCTTCTCCAGGTTCAAGTTCTACCTTAGCAAAACCTTTAAGTTCTTTTTCTGGTCTTATAACATCACTCTTGATATCTCTCACATAAAGCTGGATTATCTCTTTACCCTTAACATTTCCTGTATTCTTTACCTTCACTTTTACTTTTAAGACTTCTTGATCAGTAATCTCTTTCTTATCTAAGGAGAGTCCCAAATACTCAAAAGTAGTATAGGAGAGTCCATATCCAAATGGGAAAAGGGGATCTATTTCCTTTTTATCATAGTATCTATAACCTACAAAAATTCCTTCTCTATATTCTACTCTATCATCCTCTCCAGGGAAGAATAAATAAGAAGGATTATCACTCAACTTCTTCGGAAAACTCTCTGCAAGCTTTCCAGAAGGATTTACCACTCCAAAAAGTACATCAGCTACTGCACCACCCCATGCCTGACCACCTAAGTAAGTTTCAAGAATTCCCTTTACTTTATCTACCCATGGCATCTCAATAGGTGAGCCGTTAGATAAAACTACTGCTACCTTGGGATTAACTTTTGCCACATTTTCAATTAACCTATTATGGCTTTCAGGCATTCTCATATGAACTCTATCATAGCCCTCAGATTCGTATCTTTCAGGAAGTCCAGCAAATACTACAACTACATCTGCCTTCTTTGCTATCTCTTTTGCTTCTTCAATTAAACTTTCATCTATATCATCTTTATCTAAGCTGTATCCATCTGCATATAGAATATTTGCTTTTCCATTTACTATCTTTAAAATCTCATCATAAGCACTATCCACCTTAGTGGGATTTACATGAGAACTTCCTCCGCCTTGGAATCTTGGTTTTTTTGCGAAGGCACCAATAAGTGCTATAGTCCCTTCTTTTTTAAGAGGTAGTATCTTATCATCATTCTTCAAAAGTACAAAACACTCCCTTGCTATTTCTCGTGCTAATTGATGATGGGCTTCTTTATCGTATGTGGCATTTTCCTTCTTATTCTCTATAGCTTTAAAAACTATCCTTAGTATTCTTTCCACTGCCTTATTTAAAGCCTCTTCAGACAGCTTCCCACTCTTTACTGCTTCAATAATCTTCTTATCTCCATTTCCTCCATCATATGGCATTTGAAGATCAAGTCCTGCCTCAAGTCCTTTTGGTCTATCATTAACAGCTCCCCAATCTGAAACTACAAAACCCTCAAAGCCCCACTCATTCTTTAAAATATCCGTAAGAGTATATTTATTTTCAGAACAGTATTCTCCATTTAATTTATTATATGAGCACATTACAGTCCATGGTTTTGCTTCTTTAACTGCCTTTTCAAAGCTTGCAAGATATATCTCTCTTAGTGTTCTCTCATCTACAATTGCATTTACCGTAAGTCTTCTATGCTCCTGATTGTTTGCACAGAAATGTTTTATAGATGTACCTACTCCTTGACTTTGAACTCCTTTTATAAAGTGAGCAGCAAGTTCTGAGGAAAGAAGAGGATCTTCAGAATAATATTCAAAATTCCTACCACAAAGAGGTGACCTCTTAATATTTACTCCAGGTCCAAGTATAATCTGTACATCTTCCGCTTGACATTCCTCTCCTATGGCTCTACCAACTTTCTCCAAAAGGTCTATATCCCAAGAAGAAGCCAGAGTCACCGCTGTAGGAAAACATGTGGCAGGAACACTTTTATCAAACATTTCACCTGCTTTTCTTAAGCCATGGGGACCATCGGACATTCTTATAGATGGAATACCAAGTCTTTCAATAGGTTTTGTACACCAAGCATCCTTTCCAGAACACAAAGAAGCTTTTTCCTCAAGAGTCATTTGCGAGATGAGTTTTTTTAAGTCCCTTTCCATTTAATATACCTCCCTAACTAAAAGGTTTTTATAGTATACCATGTAAAGTTTCAGTATGGTACTAAATATTTTTGATTCAAGAAGGTTTAAGAAAAAATATAAAGATTTAAAAAACTTTAAAAAGTTTTTAGAGGATCCAATTATTGATTTTATTTTTAGAGAAAGAGGGAGAGAATATTTCTTCTCCCCCTCTTCACTCTTATGATACCCTTATATTATCAGGCTCTTCTAAATCTTCCCACTTCTTGTATAAAGTAGGGATACTTCCAATGAGATTCTTTGTATATTCATGCTTAGGATTAGAGATAATCTCATCAGGAGTCCCTTCTTCTACCATTTCTCCTAAGTACATGATAAAGATCTTATCGGAAATATAATAAGCAAGACCAAGATCATGAGTAATGAATATTACTGAAGTATTTGTATCATCTCTCAATTTCTCAAAAAGTTTAATAATACCACCACGAGTAGAGGCATCAATCATAGATACAGGTTCATCAGCAATAATTAAGGCAGGTCTCAAGAGCCAGCACCTGGCAATCATTATCCTTTGCTGCTCTCCACCAGAAAGCTGATGAGGATATTTTCCAAGAATGTTTTTAGGTTCAAGCCCCACATTCACTAAAGCTTCTTCTAAAAGTTCTTTTGCTTTTGGATTGTCTGTATTTAGCCCCAATAGTTCCAAAGCTTGGTATAAAATTCTGTCTATAGGATAGAACTGATTATAACTGGCAAAAGGATCCTGAAATACAGCATGAACCTTCTTATAATAGTTTCTTTTATCCTCTACTGTTTTAATATCTTTCCAAACATTTATACCGTCCACAATAATATCTCCTGATGTGGGAGCCAAAAGCCTAAGTATCATTTTAGCAGTGGTAGTCTTCCCAGATCCACTTTCTCCTACTAAAGATACGATTTGCCCTTGGTCCACCGTAAAATTTACATTTTTTACCGCATGGATGGTCCTTCTTACAAATAAACCCATCTCATACACTTTGTTTAAATCTTTAACTTCTAATAAAGCCATCTCTCTCACCTCATTTATTGAATAAGAAGCATGCTACTTCTCTATCGCCATTTATCTTTTTAAGAACAGGCTCTTCTTCTTCACATATAGGCATCCTGGATGAACACCTGGGATAAAACCTGCATCCTTGAGGAGGATTTGCAAGATCAGGAGGAGTACCTGGTATATTAGATAATCCACGTTTCTTAACTTCTGGCTCTGGTGTAACTACTGAAAGAAGAAGCCCTTTGGTATATGGATGAAGAGGTTCTTTTATTATATCTTCTATAGGACTATTTTCCACAATTTTCCCAGCATACATTACAACCATCCTCGTAGCAATTTGTCTTACAGTAGCGATATCATGAGTAATAAATACAACAGACTCCACTATTTCCATCTTTCTTAATCGCTCAAAAGTTTTAAGCACCATCTTTTGGGTTGCCACATCCAAAGCAGAGGTGGGCTCGTCAGCTATTAAAAGCCTTGGATTTAATAAAGTTGCTACCGCTATAACTGCTCTTTGTCTCATGCCTCCTGAAAGTTCAAAAGGATATCTATAAATATAATCAGGACTTACACCTATATCTCTAAATCTTTGTTTTGCTCTTTCAATAATTTCATTCTCATCAAGAGCTCTTTCAAAATGGTCTTTCACAAGATCTGAGATAAGATCTCTAATCTTTTTTGTAGGCATTAGAGCATTCATAGCTGATTGAGGTATTATTGATGTTTCTCTTCCCCATACAATTTTTTGAAGCTCTTGCCTTTCCATTTTATTTAATTCTAAAAAGTTTGCTCCCACATTTAGGGTGATATTACCATCTACAAAAGTTAAAGGTCTTCTAATATTCATTATCATTACATTGGAGAGGGTAGATTTACCACAACCACTCTCTCCCACTATGCCCACTACTTCCCCTTTATATATATCTAAAGATACTCCATCTACTGCCTTTACATATTGATCCCCTTTTGCATAATAGGCTTTTACATTGTTAATTCCTAAGATTAAAGTATCTTCCATTACTATCACCTCTCCCTTAACTTAGGATTGAATACTTCGTCCATTGCTGTAGTAATAATGAGCAAGGAGGAAGTAAGGGCTACTATTACAACTCCTGGTGGGATAAACCACCACCAAAGTCCTCTTCTTACTGCTTCCATTAGCGTAGCCCATTGCAAAATTGTCCCTAAGGTAACTCCTTTTGTAGGACCAAGACCAATGAGGCTAAGACTTGCTTCTCCTAAGATACCACCATTAATAAAAAGTATAAAAGACATAAAGGTATAGGTAGCAATGGCAGGTATAAGATCCTCTATAGCAAGTCTAAAATCTCCATAGCCTGCCAACCTTGAAAGATAGACATATTCACGATTGCTTAAACTCATAAGTTGGGCTCTAATGGCTCTTGCAAACCATGGCCAAGATAGAACTCCCAAGATTAGAGCTATAACCTCCAAACTTCTTACATTAAGATAACTGGCAATAAGTATAGCAAGAAGAATACTTGGGATGGTAAGAACTACATTTGTAATAGCCATAAGTATTTCATCTACTACTCCACCTTTAATAGCAGAAAATATCCCTACAAGAAGTCCAATGGTCATAGAAATCAATGCTACAATTACTCCTATATAAAGAGAAGATCTTATTCCATTTAGAAGCTTTGCCAAGAGATCTCCCCCATAAGTATCTGTTCCTAAAGGGTATTCTTTACATGGGGGTCGTTCTGGTATTCCAGCAAAAGCATTAGGATCCTTAGGATATAAAATAGGACCTACAAGTCCCATAAGAACTACTATAATAAAAATTGTAATACCTACAATAAACTTAGGATTTTTAAATAAGGGTCTAAACATTGCTGACCACATTTTAGCTACCCTCTCCTTGTCCTAATCTTATTCTTGGATCTACAATTGCATAAATAAAATCTACTATAAAGTTAGCAAGATAGATCGCAAGTATTAAAATCACAAATATCGCCTGAATTAACTGATAGTCCAAGGTACTTAATGATCTAAAGAGGATATATCCTGTTCCAGGATAATTAAATATAAGCTCAGTAATTAATGCACCTCCAAGAGCAGAACCTAAATTTAGAGCAAGACCTGTTATCTGTGGTAAAAGAATATTTCGGAATACATATTTAAAAACTGTAGAATCTCTCATACCTAAATTAACAGCAAAAATCGTATAATCAGCGTCAAGCTCATTAATGACAAGAAGCCTTGTACCAATTGCCCATCCCCCAATAGCCGCAATGACTATAGAAAGGAATGGAAGTATATAATGATAAAGTACATCAAGAATAAATGATAAAGAAAAACTTGGGATTATCCCTTGAGAATAAGCTCCCTGATTAGGAAAGATCCCAAGATTTACAGCAAAAACATATATAAGGAGCATCCCAAGCCAGTAATAAGGAATTTGAGAGACCACTAAGGATGAATTTAAAACCACATTATCAACCCATGTACCTCTTTTATTTCCAGCAACTGCACCTAAGGTATTACCTATAATCCAAGCAATAAGAGTAGCAGGAATAAGCAAAAATAAAGTCCACGGGATATAAGGAGCAATTACATCTAAAGCCTTTTTAGGATAATAATGAATAGAAGTCCCAAAATCACCCTTAAAAAGCCTCGTTATAAAGTCTACATATTGAGCATAAAGAGGCTTTGAAAGACCAAATTCCTCCATTA
>Ga0209720_1000819_pt1 | contig 30099 bp, 21 predicted proteins | sample AD_JPNMR3_MetaG_FD_184426 | JGI IMG/M metagenome (GOLD analysis project Ga0209720, IMG submission 184426) | Active sludge microbial communities of municipal wastewater-treating anaerobic digesters from Japan - AD_JPNMR3_MetaG (SPAdes) (version 2) | ecosystem: Engineered > Bioreactor > Anaerobic... | reverse complement strand
CCGCCGGGGAGTTTTCTTTGTTTTTCAAAAACGCCTATCAGTACGAAAACGAAAAAGTAATAGATTTCCTGTATTTCGTCCATGACGACTATAAATTTAAGGCTTTTCTCAAGTCCGAATCCTATCACAAAGATATCGAGGTTTTTGTCGTGGCGACGCGCAAGGATTCCGGTTACGACCTGGACGCCGACGTGGCCCCCGTCTTCATTAGATGCTGCTTCGATCACCGTTCCGCCGAAGTGACTTTGCCCCCGGGATACAACCGAAACGAAAAAGCCAAAATATCCGAGGAAGCGAGAGATACCATTGTCGGGGTTGAAATTTATCTTAAAGGCAAGCTTGTATCCGTAAGCGATCAGGTCGGCTTCAATATAGATTTCCTGGTGCCCGACACGCTGATACAAGTAAAAAAGGAAGGCTATTGGTTCACTTTAAGATATGACCTGACGTTTATCGATGATATAGAAAATGATTCTTATTTTTGGGGTTCCGACGAAAAAGGCTTCTTACTCGAGTTCCGGGGAATAGCCGGAAACAAAGACATGTTCGGTTAAAGGCTGTTAATTTATACTCTGTAATTCCATTCAATGCTGTTATTGAACCCGTCGTCCCACGCCATATGCCAGGCGATGGGGACGGATTTGAAATATATTTTAAGGCTGAGCGCTTCGCAGCCGTAGAAGGCGCCCCTGTTAACATAAGTAATGTTTTGGTTTATATAAAAGTTTTTAAGGCTTGCGCAATCCTTAAACGCGTATAAGCCTATCTCTGTTATCCTGGTATGCATGGTTATTTCTTCCAACGAAGTGCAGCCCGTAAACATCCAATGGCTTATCTTATTAATCCCTTGCGGAATATAGAAAGACTTTAACGAGCGGCAGTTTTCAAACGCGCTGTGCCCTATCCTCTTCAGATTGCTGTCGGGCGATATATTGAAGCTTTCCAGCGCTTTGCAGCCGCGGAAGGCCTCCTTTTCTACAACTGTAACCGAGTCGGGAAGAGTAAAGCTTTTAAGCTTTTCGCAGTTTTCGAAGGCCGAGTAGCCTATCAGGTCGAGGGAACCGTAAGCTATTATCTCACTGAGATATTTGCTTCCCGAGAAAGCATAGTTGCCTATTTGCCTAAGGTTTTTGGATAGCTGAACCTTGCTTATACCCGTCGTTTTATAAAAAGCGTAATCCTTTATGACCTGTACGGTATCCGGCATAATAAACTCGCCCAGGGGCAGGTTATGGCTTTGCACTTTGCCGACCGGATAGCATACAAGCTCGTCCTTAGCCTTGGTGTACACAACCCCGTCCTCGGAATAATACCTCGTGCAGTCGGGGCTTACCTCGATGCTGTAAAGATGGGTGCATTCTATAAACCATTGCGGGTCTATATAGTAATAATCGGCGGGGAAGTATACGCGGTTGAGGTTTATACAGCCGCGGAAGGTATCGTATTCGACGCGCTCGTCCGGCTTTATCCTGTATTCGGTAATGCTTTTGTCCTCTATAACCAGGGGCGGGCCGCTGGGGGGAGGCGCCATGGGGCCGCTGCCAATGGGGACATAGACGCCGGGGGTGGTAATGGGGAAGGTGTCTTCTATTATACTGAAATCATACAGATGGGACTTGTTTTCGAGATCGTGTTCTAAATACCAGTCGTTATCCCTTTTAATAAAGGACAGCTGGTAGATAATGCTGTACATCGAATGGGCAAACCAGATATCAACTTCGGCTTTTGCCCATCCCGGTCCGAACTTGTGGTTCATTATCGTGTATCTGTTGATGCTAAGCAATATGGCATTGGGATTTGCGAAATAATCCGTTCTTTTTATAAATTCATTGTACTCTTCCGACCCTTCGGGATAAAAAACCGAGGCCGCCATATGGATATCTTTTTCGGCGTGCGCGCGGAGGTAGGTAAAGAACAGATTGTCTATCTTGGCGCGGACAATATCCTGCCGGAGCGCTATGGTTACAAAAGTACCCGCCCCCAGTAAAATTACCAGAAGCAGTACGGTAAATATTTTCTTTATTACAGGCCCCGCTTTGCGCCCTTTTCCTTTCTTCATACTATTAAAATATATTAAAAGAAGCCGTTTGTCAAGTACGGCACTCCGGGCAAGCTTATTGTAAGAACGCCCAGACTTATTATGCGATATTTCTTTCCTATCATTAACAAGCCTTACCCATTGAATCGTGTTGCCTTTAATGATATAATAAAATAAATAAAATTTTTGAGGTATCCGATATGACCGAGAAAACCGCAGGCAGCGAAATACAGCCCGAAGAAAATCTAAACCATATAGAATCGCCGCAAAAAAGCGACGAGGCGAAGGCCGAAACGATGGATATCAAAACCCGGTTCGACGCGGCAAAGTATAAGTTCAAAACTTATCTTATTATCGCTGTCGCCATATTGGTCACGATTAATATCATTTCGGCAACTTTTATGGTTGTATGGATGCGGTACCAGACAAACCTAGCCGCCGTAAAGATTGCCGACAGCCTCGACGAGCTATTGGTGGAAGACCTCAAGCAGCAGATAACCGACGATTTCCTTAAGGCTTACTTAAGAGAAAGGTATCTTCCCGAGGATTACTTCTCGCTGGGCCTTTATGTCAATTCGAAAGCCAAAAAATCGGTTGTGGAGATACACTGCGGCAACGAAGCTACAGGCCTTGCGGCCAGATCGACGGGCGTCATCCTCAACGACCAAGGCTATGTAATAACAAACGCCCACAATGTTATGTACTCTACAGAAAAGCTGGGAGGCAGCCTCGACAACCCGACCACCATTATCGAGTACACCGTCTACCCTTTGGTAAAGACAAAGGTGTACGGAAGCATCGTCCTTTACGAAATGGATGTTATAAGCTTCAATATAAATCTCGATTTGGCCATCCTTAAATTCCGCGATATGCCCTCGGGGCTTGGCCATGTCGTGTTCGGGCACCACGACGCCGTTACCCCGGGCGAAGAAATCGTGCTGATGGGTAACGCCCTCGGGCTTGGAATTACGATATCCAAAGGTACGGTTTTGGGTACCTATGATTACAATTACAAGAAAATGGTTCAGCTTGACGCGCTTGCGATAAAAGGTAATTCGGGCGCTCCCGTCTTTAATGTTTACGCCGAAGTCATCGGGCTTATGAGCTTCAAAATAACCGAGGAAGCTCAGTTTTCGGGCATAGGCTATGCGGTGTCTGTTGCCGAAATAACAGCGTATATAGACAAGGTAAACGCCGACGAAAACATGAATATTACCTACAGTGTTTCCGAACTGAACAGTTAAATTAAAGCAAATATAAGTGATATTTAGGTGAAAAAGGCACAAGTGCTATTGACTTTTGGCACTTTGCGCCTTATTCTTAATATACACAATAGTAGGCTAATAGTATAGCTATAATTATTATTAAATTCAATTCGACAGCCTATTTGGTGGTTTTATGAACACTTACAAAAAGAGTCTGGCAAGAAAACTGGTAATTTGCATTATAGCATGCGTACTGCTGTGTGTTCTTGCCCTGGTCAGCCTGAATTACATAAGCTTGAAGTTCTTAAGAATTCCCGAGCCGTCCGATACAGGCAACGACCCTTCCGTTAACGAGCCTCAGAAGCCCATCGTGCCCGGACTGCAGGGTTCGACTTACCTTTCCTTTAACGATGGCATTCAGGTAGGCCTTGGCATCTCCGGCAATAATCATTATTGGGACATTCTTGATTACGATTCGGGCAAGTTCCATATACTCGTGGTAGACAAAGAAGGCTTTGTCTATGCCCGCGGGTCCAACGAATACAAACAGCTCGGTCTCGAAGGCGCGCATAATTCCACCGCTTCAAACTATTTTTCGACTTCAAACTATTATACATATTTGCAGCCTGTAATGGCTCTCAACCATATCAAGGTAACAAAGGTCGCCGCGGGCGGCTACCACAGCATTGCTATCGGCCATGATCCCACAAAGACAAACCCCACCTCGGCAGCCGATTATAAAGTTTATACCTGGGGCAGGCAGGACGCCGGCGCTCTGGGCAACAACAGCACCTCCTCAACCCCGCAAGGCGTACCTCAGGACATAACCTCCAGATTTAATTTCGCGGCAAACGAATACCCCATCGATGTCGAAGCGGGCGAATACCATTCGATGCTTCTTACAAACCTTAACAATATTTACACCTGGGGAGACAACACCTACGGGCAGCTCGGTACGGGCAACCTTAACAGAAGCGCCGTGCCGGTTAAAATAACCGTAAGCGGCGTCGGTTTTAAGGCCATTTCGGCGGGTTCCGTCCACTCGATGGCCCTGGCAACCGACGGAAGGCTGTTTACCTGGGGCGGCAACACTAACAGGCAGCTTGGCGGCAGCACGAATATAAACCTCAAAAGGACGACGCCCACCCATGTGTTCAGCGGCACCACTTTCACCGACATTTCGGCAGGCGAGCTTCACAGCGGCGCGGTCAGATATGTAAACGATAACGATACCACTATTTATCTTTGGGGAGACAGAAGAGGCGGCAAACTTGGCGACGGGCATACGGGCAACGGGGACACCGACGCCAAAGAGGGCTATAGTTCCTATTCAGGATATAAAGCCGTTGCGTGCGGCGGCAAAGATACCCTTGCCATCAGAGCGTCGGATAACAGGCTTTTTGTAACAGGGTTCGGCGTAAATGTTTACTATCCGGGCAAATCTGCCAACGGCACATTCCAGGATACCGGTTATACCGCCAGCTCGGCTTCTAACGGAGGAATGAATGTGTTTCTCTCCACCAACAACGAGCTGTTCGCCATCGGCTATGCCTCCAGATACGACGAAAACTGGTACGGAAGGCCCATCGAATATGATGGCAACGGTAAGCCCATAACCAGCCCTCCCTCCATAGGTGATGGGTATCATGTTGCCAGTGACGCAAACGACGGCTTAAAAAGGCTGACGCCGGCAGCCAATATTGTAGGCCTTCCCACCAACTACATCAGGGCGACTATATCGACTCCCGTCCCGAATACAGACCCCACCGACGGACTGGTGTTTAATACCACGAGAGTCAAGATAAATGCCTTCACGAATTATACGGATTTCGCGGTCGCGCAGCTTACCAAAGCCCAATACGATGCCGCAAACTACAGCGGCGTAACCTTTAAGTCCGTAAACAACAAAGGCGTTCTTATAGACCGCGAAGGGTATTATGTCGTAAAGTACAACAAAAGAGGTACAGTAACTTATACCAAATTTACCATCGCCAACAACAGCGGCCCCGAAGTGGTTGTAAGCAGCGACAACTCCTCCAAATACTACGCCACAATAAAGCTGTTTGACGGCTTCGGCCTCGGCAGCGTAACCGTTAGCGGTACCGCTAAAATATATAATCCCGCCAATCCGGGCACCTATACCGACTATCAGTACAACGATTCGCAAAGCTACACCTCCACAACATACGAGGCACTGTTTACCATACCCTATAACAGCAAAACCACATTCACGGTTACTGCCAAAGACAGCAATAACATAGAATCCACCTACGATATAGTTATCAACACCTCTGTTTGCATAGCAAACGGCGACTACGAAAGGACATACGACGGAACCTCGCATACTACATCGCCCATGTTCCACCGCCCCTTTGACGGCGTTGGCACGACATTTAACGCGGCAACCTTACAATCAAGGTACGGGTTTACGGTAACCGAATCCTACAGCGGGACACCCATAAACGCGGGCAATTACACTTACTCCGTAACTGTTAAAAACGGTAGCACCACCGTCGAATCAAAGCAGATTAACATTAAAGTTAACCAAAGGCCTATAACCGTAACCGCGCAAGCAATGTCTAAGGTATACGCCCAAAGCGATCCCGACAGGTTTACATACACTATTACTTCCGGAAATCTTGTAGGCACCGATACTATCGAAGATAGCGGGCGCCGCCTTACAAGGGACGCCGGAGAAAATGCCGGCCAATACAACATAAACCTCGGCAGCCTCGGCAACCCCAACTACGAGATTACATATGTGGGCGCTAAGTTTACCATTCATCCCAAGAACATCAACGACACCGATGTAACCGTATCCGGGGTCGGGCCGTTCGTATATAAAGCGGCTGCTTATACCCCCGAGCCCACAGTAAGGCACACCACGCGGGGCACCGGCGGTACAACCCTTACCAAGGGCACCGAAATAACCTTCAGCTACGACACCGGCACCAATGTAAATGTCGGCAGCTCGCAAATCACGATTCAGGGCGTAAGCAATTACACGGGCACCAGGACGCTGTCTTTCAGTATAGTACAGGCAAGCGTAAAACTTACGACTAACAATATTGTTCTTACCTACGGCGACAGGCTGGACAACGCCAGAATCACCGGCACGGCCGTTAACGCCTCCTTCGAATCCGTAAATGTTGCGGGCAGCTGGAGCTTCGTCGGCAGCATTAACAACGACCCGCTTTGCTCGGACAGCGGAACTTATACGGTGAAGTATACCATTGCCGACACTCATAACTATATCCAGCCGGAAAACAAGACCATTACGGTTACCATCAACAAGCGGCAGCTTACCATACAAAATGTAACCGCCGTAACCAAGATTTACGACCGCTCGACCGAAATGCAGCTTACGGGCGGCACATTGGTAGGCGTCCAGTATTCGGATTCGCTGACGGTAAACCTCGGCGTTGCCCATGCTCCCACTGCCGATGCCGGCACGCATCAACTTTCGGTTAACATCGTGGTAACCGGCCCGAGAAGAGACAATTACGAATTCATACAGCCCCAGATTCAGGGCACGATAGAAAAGAAGGCGATAGAGGGCAATGTTACGGTAGCCGAAATACCCTTCCAATACTTTGCCGACAGGAATATCGAGCCCACACCCGAGGTATGGGATACGGCCTTCGGCCTCGCGCTTATTAAAGACGCCGAAATCGCCTACTCTTACAGCAACAACTACAGCGTTACCGACGCGGCGTTTGTTACCATAAACGGTATAAACAACTATAAAGGCACCATCGTTGTAACCTTCGAGATAAGAAAGGTTGGCGTGGCCATCAATCCCAATGACATAGTGCTTACCTACGGGCAATCGCTCTCGAACGCCACAATCACGGGCACGGCGCGCAACGCCTTCTACACCGATGTCGATGTGCTTGGCGTTTGGGAATTTGTTTCCGCCATCAATAACCAACCTATATGTGCCGACTCGGGCATATACACCGTAAGGTTCAAGCCCACCCTGGACGAATACTACTACTATCCCGAAGATACCACACTCACGCTTACCGTACTGCAAAAGCAGATTACGATTGTAGGCTCGTACGCGGTAGACAGGTATTATGACGGCACAACGATAGTCCAGCTCGCGGGCGGAAGCCTGGTAGGCCTCGTATATAGCGACCAGATCGGCATAGTGCATGGCACTGGCAACATCCCCAGCAAGGATGTCGGATACTATACCGTTACCGGCACCAACATTCAGCTTAGCGGCGAACGCGCGGTTAACTACATACTTACCCAGCCCGAAGGGCTTACGGTTACAATCTCACCCAAGATCCTCGACACCGCTTCCGACCTCACTTGGGAAGACCTGCATGTAACCTACGACGGTCAATATCAATATCACAAGCCGTGGGTTGCCGACAGCATACAATCGCTTGTGGAAGGCACAGATTTCCGGTACGGCGACTATTCCAACCATCTGTTTGCCGGGGTGGCGAGCATCGCCATACACGGCATAGGCAACTACACCGGGTCCAACACAATAACCTTTACGGTAGACCAGAGAACCATAGAAATCCTTTATTCCAATTATGACCTTACCTTTAACGGGCAGCCGCAAACCGTTACCGCCAGCGCTTATAACCTTGTAACAAATGTGCTGTCGGTTGATATCGATGTCGTAAATCTTACGGTTACGGGCGACACCAACACAGCTGCCGGCAATTATACCATTACAGTAACCGCGCTTGACAATCCCAACTACAAGCTACCCGAGATAACCTGGTTTAACTACACCATCAAGCCAAAGGATATCGGCGAAGTCATGATAGCGGCGATGGATCCCGTTGTGTATACAGGCTCGGTAATCCGCAGGACGCCGGCGGTCACCGACCTGCATATAGGCGTAGACCTCATACAGAATGAGGACTTCGTGTACAGCTACGGCTCGGGCTCCGACAATATAAACGCCATAGACGGCCGCAACGATGAGGGCTTCGTGATTATCACGGGTATCGGCAACTACACCGGCACCAAGGAAGCCCGCTACGACATTCTGCCCAAGCCGCTTGCCATCTCGGGCGCCAATCCCACGGCAACCGTAGAAGCTGTGCCCGCGCAAACCTATACCGGCAGACAGCTTACGCCCAAGCCCGCGGTAACCGACATCGCGAGAGCGGCAGGCCTTATAGAGAACTTCGACTTCGAGTACGGCTACGGCGAGAACACCAATGTGCTTAGCGGCAGCCTGATAGAAGGCACGATATACATCATAGGCCGCGGCAACTACTCGGGTACCGTACAGGTGTCCTTCGACATACGCCCGAAAACCATAACCCTTACGGCGGTACAGGTGGCGCAAATCGCCCCTGTCGAATACAACGGCTACAGGCATACACCCGAGCCCGCCATCACCGATATAGACAGAGAAGCAGGCCTTGTCAAGGGCACAGATTTTGCCTATACATACGGCACCAACATAGACTGCTCGGTGAGCGGCACAAACGAAGGAAGCATAACGATTACCGGTATGGGCAACTACACCGGCTCGATTACCGTGAACTTCGATATCACTCCCAAGCCCGTCACCGCCCTTATAGGCGACTACTACGCGGACGAAAACCTCATACGCTTCGTATACAACGGCAAGACCCGTGAGATAGTAGTTTCGCCCGTAGGCATCGTGCAAAGGGATATAGACAACAATACCGTGCCCGTCTTCACGGTGGATTATTTAAGCGGCAGGCCGCTTAATGTGCTTTCGGACAACAGGACTTATCCCGTAAGGATAACCTTAGACCGCACACGCTTCCCGAACTACGCCTTCCAGCAGATAGACACGGCCGTAAAGATAGAGCCCAAGCCCGTATCGATAGCCTTCGAAGGCTATGAAGATTTGGTATACGACGGCATACCCAAGCAAATTATCGCCCGCTTCGCGAACGAGGCCGATATCTGCACTAACGACGCAGGCATAAGGGATAATGTGTCGATACTCATCTCCAGATATCAATATATACCTTATATAGGCGAGCCCGAGGAGGTTGACGCGATAAGGAACGCCGGTACTTACAGCGTAAGCGTGGCGCTCTCCAGCATTAACTACATAATGTCCGGCGAAAGCGAGCTCTCCTTCTCGGTCGCACGCAGGGAACTCGTGGTAAAGGCCGAAGACAGAAGCAAGCTGTTCGGCGCCGAGGACAACATCGCCACTCACTTCACGCAGAGGGTCAACTCGGGCACTGCTGACGGCTTCATCAATGTAGTGCTTATCCGCGACAAGTCTTCCGATAATGTGTTGGATTACGAGTCCGTGGGATCCTACCCCTACATAGGCATAGAAGAGCAGAATAACTACATCTTCTCGCTCGCGCCCGATTCGGGTACCTTCAATATAACCAGGCGCTCGGTAAGCATCATACCTATCAAGCGCCAGAAGGTTTACGGCGAACCCGACCCGCCCGAACTGCCACAGGCGCTTAACACCGCTTACTACAACATAAGACTGGTGTTTGACTTCAAACGCGTGGAGGGCGAGAATGTGGGTGTATACGCCATAGACACGGCAGCGACCACGGTGTCCTACTTCAGGTACGAAAACGGCGCCTATATCGAGGATCCCTCGCTTGCGCAAAACTTCAATGTATCCTCCTTTAACGCGCAGGATTGGTTCACGATAACCAGAAGGCCAATCAATGTATATATGGGCGAGTTCGAGAAGGTTTACAGCCATCCCGACCCGGTATACACCTACGATGTAGACACCGAAAACCTCGCCGAATGGGATAAGGCTTACACCAAAGAAGAGCTCTTCCCCAACTTCACGGTAGTGCGCGAAAAGGGCGAGGATGTGCGCACGGCAGGCTATGCATTAACGCTCGACCTCGGAAACAACAACTACGAGGCGAGAATGACCGGCCCCGCCAGGCTGATTATAAGAAAGCTCGCCATTGCCGACGCCTTCGACCTCACCGAAATATTCAATGTGCAAACCACCAAGATTTATGACGGCACCATAAGGGCTACGGTAATTGCCAACCTGCCCGAACTCCTAAAGAAAACGGGCTTCGGCGTAACCGCTACCTTCAACAAGAAAGACGCGGGCAGCAACCTTACGATAACCCTTGTGTATAAGATTAACAGCGCCTCGATGATCAACTTCGAGATTCCCGGCGAAAGCACAATCGAGGGCTGCCAGATACTGCCGCGCCCGATAACCGTCTCCTTCAAGACGCCCTACGCCCAGATGGTGTACGGCAGCGAGCTTCCCGGATTCGAGTTTATCTACTCGGGCTTCGTAAACGGCGATAACGCCGAAAGCATCGGCATAGAGGGCGTAAGCGTAAATTACGGCTCGCTTTACCCCTTCTCCGATGTCGGTTTGTATCCCGTGACCCTGTACGGCAGGGCCGAATACGGCAACTACCGCCTCGATCTCTCGGCGACCGGCACCGTAGAGGTGACCCCCGCCCCCATCGAGATACGCGCGGGCAACCCCTATGTGCGCTCGGTAGACAGCATGCAAAGCAGGGAAGTCGGCGAGCTTATCCAAGGCGAACACTACTACTTCGTAGGCCTGTTTAACGACGACACCGTAAGCCTGTTGCCCGGCTACACCGCCATTCTTGACAGCGGCGCCCCCGGCACCACAAAGGCAAGGCTGTACGGCCTCGAGATAGACAATCCGAATTACCACCTCGTAAATACCACTCTTGCCATAGACGCCATAATCAAGCCGCTGCCCGTAATAAGGATAGACAGCGCCACCTTCGATTACGACGGCAAGCCCAAGAGCCTCGTGCCTTCGGTTAAGGTAGACAATGTGCCCATCTACGATTACAAAGTGGTATACAGCGGCATAGACTACAACAATCTCGAAACGCCTCCCACCAACGCCGGCACCTACACGGTAAGGGTAACGACGACCTCCGACGAGTACGCCGTAATAACCGCGACCGCTACACTTACCATTCGCAGGGTTTCGCCCACGATAACGATAACCGGCTCCTTCAACCAGGTATACGGCAACTTCAAGCCGCTTACCGCAGTAGCAAAGGGCCCCGGCGGGTTTGAGGAAGTGCTCCCGATCCAGTACCCCTTCGAGCTTGTAAACGGCAGGGCACCTGTTGGCGAGCACACCATAAAAGTCGGATTTGACGGCAACCAGAACTTCTTCCCGGTATCGGCCGAGCAAAATACCGTCACCCTTAAAGTAGAGCCCAAGGCGATATCGGTAACCTTCTCGGGCTACCGCGGTCTTGTGTACGACGGGCAAGCGCATCCCGTAGAAGTTGCCTTCCAGGGCGTGCTTGAGGGCGACACAGTCCTCCCGAGGCTAGACTACAACGGCTTGGTACCCGTAAACGCCGGCACCTATACCGCGACCGTCTACATCGACAACCCCAACTATAAGATCGTGGGCACCTCGCGCATCACTTACACGATAGCCAAGCGCGACCTCAAAGTGCATGTCAAGTCGGTTGCTTTCGTCGACAACAAGCCGCAATTCGAGCTTGACTTCGAGGGCTTTGCCGAAGGCGATACCCCGGATTGCCTGAAGGGTATGCCCTCCGCCCGCCTGCAAACGATGTATGACGGCGACAACACAGTCGTGCTGTACAGCGGCGTCGAGGATCCCAACTACAACATTGTTATCGAGAACGAGAAAAACGCTACGGCTGTAATCGTACATCCGCCGCGCAAAGAGGCAAGCTCGAACGCGCTTACGATAGCTTTGGCTTCGGTCGGCGGAGCCTGCGTACTGATTGGCTCTATCGCCGCCATTAACGCCAAGAAGGCAAAGAAAGCCTCTTACAGAAGGGATAACCCTTATATGGCATAATAAAATAATTTATAGTTAATTATTAATACCTTATATATTGTTACCAAAGAGCCGCCTCCCGAGGGCGGCTTATATGGTAATTTTTGGTAAATAATAAAAATGCTGCAAAAATTTGGAACAATTTATGGTACTATAAAGTTATCCATAAGGGATAAAATTATGTAGAGCTGTTTATTTTTTTGTACAATTTAACTCTTTTTCTCCATTTTAATCGTGGTGGCAGCGTCAAAAAGAAAAAAGGCAGGCTTCCGCCGCAAATAACCGTTAAGGAAAATCTATGATAAAATAGCTAATGCCGCCAAATCCGGCGGCATTAGCTTTGTATGATGAAGGGCAGATTATTAGCCTAAGATTGCCTTTAAGTCTTCTTCGGGCGTTGTAATTGGCATAAGATTGAAGGTGTCCGAAAGGAACTTTGCCACATTGGGGGATACAAACGCCGGCATCGTCGGGCCCAGCCTGATGTTCTTTATGCCGAGATACAGCAGGGTTAGCAGCACGCATACCGCCTTTTGCTCGTACCAGCTAAGCACAAGGGAAAGGGGCAAATCGTTTACGCCGCACCCAAAAGCGCCGGCAAGGGCTATGGCTACCTTTATGGCACTGTAAGAGTCGTTGCATTGCCCCATATCCATTACGCGGGGAAGCCCTCCTATCGTGCCCAGATCGAGGTCGTTGAAGCGGTACTTGCCGCAGGCAAGGGTGAGAATGACGGTATCGGCGGGAGTGCTTTGGACAAATTGCGTATAGTAGTTGCGCCCGGGCTTTGCCCCGTCGCAGCCGCCCACAAGGAAGATATGCTTTATGGCCCCGCTCTTTACTGCATCTATCACTTTGTCGGCAACCGAAAGCACTGTGCCGTGCCCGAAGCCCGTTACTACCTGCTTGCCTCCGTTGATGCCCGTAAATTCGGTATCCTCGGGGTAGCCTTTAAGCTCCAGCGCCTTGTTTATTACAGGGGTAAAATCCTTGTCCTCGCCGATATGTACAAGCCCGGGGAAGGATACCACCTCGGTTGTAAACACCCTGTCGGCATAAGAAGGCCTTGGGGGCATCAGGCAGTTTGTGGTAAACAGTATGGGCGCGGGGATATCGGCAAATTCCTTTTGCTGATTCTGCCACGCCGTGCCGAAATTGCCCTTAAGATGGGGGTACTTCTTAAGCTCGGGATAGCCGTGGGCGGGAAGCATCTCGCCGTGGGTATATATGTTTATCCCTTTATCCTTTGTCTGCTCCAGAAGAAGCTTAAGGTCCCACAGGTCGTGCCCCGAGATTACGATAAATGGCCCTTTTTCTACTTTAAGGGGTACCGTAGTCGGAGTCGGGGTTCCGAAAGTGTCGGTATTGGCTTTATCAAGCAGCTCCATGCATTTCAGGTTTACCTCGCCCGTCTTTAGCACGATTGGCAGGAGCTTATCCATTGTATCCTCTTTTTCAAGCGCTATAAGAGCGTCAATAAAGTGGTTATAGACGGCGTCGCTCTCGTAGCCTGTCACCAGAGCGTGGTAGGCGTACGCCGCCATGCCCTTAAGCCCGAAGAGGATAAGGGCTTTAAGCGAGCGGATATCCTCGTCGGCCGTCCAGATTTTTGACATATCGAAAACATCGTCGGGGTTGCCGCCCAGCCTCTTTGTTTCGGCGTGGATGCGCGCGGTAAGGGCGTTAATAAAATCGTTGTCGAAGTTCACATTGGTGATTGTTGTAAACAACCCCTCCAGGAATAGCTTCTTTGTGCCGCGCCCGACATCCTTTGCTTCAATCGTCTTAGCCAAAGCGATAAGCGAGCCTAGAACCCTGTCCTGAAAGTGGGCGGTTTCGGCTTTTTTGCCGCATACCCCCGCCATTCCCGTACAGCCTTTAGAAAAGGCGGTTTGCTCGCACTGAAAACAAAACATTTGTCCCATATTTACCTCCTTAGTGTTTAATGGGTTTATTATAAATCTGTATTTTCGTCAGGAAAACATCACTATGAGAAGCATTTTGAACTTCTCTTTTGCGTAAACGGCGTGGGGCACCTTAGCGGGCATTATTATGCATTCGCCCTCCTTTACTATGTGCTCTTTGCCGCCTATGGTTATCCTGCCCTCGCCGTCTAAAGCCACTATCATGGCGTCGCCCGAGGACTCGTGGGTGGCTATCTCCTCGTCCTTGTCGAAAGCGAACAGGGTCAGGCTGTGGTGGGCGTTCTGCGAAAGCGTCTTGCTTACTATCTGCCCGGGCAGGTAGCTAACCTCGTCCTTTATGCTGAGCGGTGTTTCGTGTGGTATATTCTTTATCAGTTTCATAGCTGTTTACTCCTCTATGCTTATTACCGATACCGGGCAGGAATCCCTTGCCTCTTTTGCGGTATCCTCGTTGGCGGGCGTAACCTCGGCGTATGCCTCGGCGAGCCCGTCGTCGCCCATTCTGAATACTTCGGGGCAGATGTTCGCGCACAGCTCGCATCCTATGCAGCCGATCTTGTCTACAAATGCTTTCATAAATTTTGCCTCCCTTTTTAATTATTCTTCGAGTATTTTTCCGTCGGTGGTTATCGTCACTACCTGCCAGGGGATAAACTTGCCGCTGTTTATAAGAGCGTTTTTGGCGGCGAACTCTATGCCGCCGCAGCAGGGCACTTCCATGCGTACAACTGTTACGCTCTTTATGTCGTTATGCTTTATTATTTCCGTAAGCTTTGCGGTGTAGTCTCCCGCGTCCAGCTTGGGGCAGCCTATTATCGTGATCCTGTTCTTGATGAAATCGTTGTGGAAGTTGCCGTAGGCGTATGCCGCGCAGTCTGCCGCTATAAGCAGGTGGGCGCCGTTGAAGTACGGGGCGTTGACGGGCACAAGCTTGATCTGGACGGGCCATTGGCGAAGGCGGCTTGTTACGGGCGCGCCCTGGGTGTTGGGGGCGGGCTCTTCTTCCTTTCTTTCGAACCTTTTGAGGTTGGTGCCCGGGCAGCCGCAGGGCAGCGGCGCTTTGGGCTGCTCCTCTTTCTTGGCGAGGTTTGCCTTTACAGCCTCCTCGTTGAATTCGGCGGCCTCCCTTTCCTCAAAGCTGATGGCTCCCGTGGGGCATACGGGAAGGCAATTGCCCAGGCCGTCGCAGTAGTCGTCCCTTAAAAGCTTGGCCTTTCCGTCGACAAGCCCTATCGCTCCTTCGTGGCAGGCGTTTACGCAAAGCCCGCAGCCGTTGCATTTATCTTCATCTATTTTGATAACTTTTCTGATCATTTTTATCACCTCTTTGTTTGACTTTACGCATACATTGTACTATAATGAAAACCATAATTCCGTTGTTGTGCCAACAAAATAGAAAGAAATTATGAAACTTAACGGATTTTTATCCAGAACTCCGCTGTTCCGGGGGCTGACCCCCGAGGAAGTAGACACAATGCAAGCCTGCCTCTCTCCCCGCCTTAAAAAGTACGAAAGGGGCGAGATAATCTACCGCTACGGCGATTTTGTAACCTCTTTGGGGATCGTGCTAAGCGGCTCGGTTAATATAGAGCGCTGCGACGCGTGGGGAAACAACAGCATAATAGACCTCGTCGAGCCCGGCGAGATGTTTGCCGAGTCTTTTGCCTGCTTAAAATCCGAGCCTCTTACTATGGACGCGGTAGCCAACGAAAAAACCGAGGTTATCTTTTTTAATGTAAACAAGGTGCTGTACCTTTGCGCCAGCAGGTGTTCCTACCATAACAGGCTTATAGAAAACCTCACCCAAAGCTTAGCCCGAAAGAATGTCGCGCTGAACAATAAAATGCAATACATTACGCCCAAAACTATAAGGGCAAAGCTTATAGCATACTTTTCCAACGAGGCGCTCAGGCAAGGTAAGCTTACGATAGAAATACCCTTCAACCGCCAGCAGCTTGCCGACTACCTTTCGGTGGAGAGAAGCGCCCTCTCCAACGAGCTGTCCAAAATGCAAGCCGACGGGCTGATAGAGTATAATAAGAATGTATTTAAGATAAATATAGCGGGGATGGAGAAATAAACTATCAATAAAGATTAAATATTCGGGGCGGGTAAGTTTACTTCCTTGCCCCTATTTTTATATATCGGATAGCGGCGTAATCATATTCCGAAAGCGGCTTATAAAAGGCATCGTAGGTATGGGCGGCAACAAAAATTTCGCCGTTGATGTTGTCCACCACAACGGGGGTATGGTAGAACACCCCATTTTCGTTTCCTAGCTGAATTATATCCCCGGCTTCAAGCTCCTCTTTTGCGGCAAGCCTTCCGTAAGGCCCCGCCCCTTTATTGTTTATAAGGAAATTATAAAGGTATTGCACCCCGGCCCATGAAGGGGTGCGGTTACTCGAATTAATATAATACCACCCGAAAACGGGGGTATAGTTCATAACCTTACAGCCCGCGAATATGCATTGAGAGGCAAAATTGGTGCAATCTCCCCCCATGCCGTCAAAGTTAAGGTAAGCGGGGTTTCTGCCGTACGCCCATCTTCTCGCGTACTCGTACGCCGCCCGCCTGTCATAATAAATTTCGGAAGCCATATATTAATATATTCGGTAATAAAAAAAGAAGCCAGAAAATTTTCCGGCTTCTTTTTGTTTAGACATTATTGCGCTATTTTACCATTTGGGGCGGATGAAGCGCTTCTCGTATTCCTCGAGGTCGAGGCCCAAAGTGCCGCCCGGGTTCATGATGTTGTTGGGGTCGAAGTGGCGCTTGAGCGTTTTGAAGATCTCCATCTGGTTGGAGCCGATCTGGCCTTCCAGCCAGGGGCCGAACATCTTGCCTATGCCGTGGTGGTGGCTCATGGCGGCGCCCGACTTCTGGATATGGTCGAGTATGCCCCTGTGATAGCTAACAAAGTCGTCTATATCGCTCATGCGGGCGATAAAAATGAAGTAAAGGTTGGCGCCCTGGGGGTAGCAGTGGGACATGTGCGTCATGCATACGGTGTTGGGGCGGGATTTGCAGAACTCGCGCACCGTCTTATGCACATGGGGCATATTGTCCCAGTTTACCGAGCACTCCAGTGTGTCGGTCATTATTCCGAAGTCCTGCATGGAGTCTCTGAGATACGGGTCTGTAAAACGCCCATGCTCCCACAGCTTGGTGACAACGCCCGTGAGGTTCATGGCGTTATACTTGCGGCAAACCTTTCTCAAATTCTTTACAAGGTTGCGGCAGAAGCCCCTTTCGCCGTCGGTAAACCCGAGCAGCAGGCACCTTTCCATGGGCTTATAACCGCGCATCATAAGCAGCTTGCCCAGGACGGGTATTTCGTCGACACCGTACTGCTGCATCATTATATCCGTTTCTTCGGGGTCGGAGAGGCGGAATACCGAGGGCATACCGAACTCGCCCTGCATTATTTCCCTTGCCGCCGCCTGCGCGTCCTCCCAGTTGTGGAACATATAGGAGAACCTGAAGTGGTTTTGGGGCATATAGCGGAAAATCCTTAGCGTGACATGGGTGAGTATGCCGTAAGCGCCCTCGCTGCCCATCATTATCTGGTTGATGTCGGGGCCTGTCGCCTTGGCGGGGTAGTCGTCGGTGACGATTTTGCCAATGGGGGTTACATACTCCTGCCCGAGCACGATGTGCTCTATCTTGCCGTAGTAGGTGCTGTTTTGGCCCGCGCCGCGGGTGACCGTCCAGCCGCCCACCGAGCTGTACTCGAAGGATTGGGGGAAGTGCCCGCAGGTGTAGCGCCTCTTGGCGCCGAATCTTTCGGGCGCCTCGTTAAGGATTTTCTCAAGCTGCGGCCCGCTCATGCCCGCCTGCACGGTGATTGTCTGGTTGATTTCGTTGAATTTTATAACCTTATTGAAGTTGGGGCGCATATCCAGCGAAATGCCGCCCTTCATGCACTCGACGCCGCGGGTAACCGAAGAGCCGCCGCCGTACACATAAACAGGTATGAGCTCCTTGTTGCAGAACTCGACTATTTGCTCTATCTCGGAGGCGTCGGAGGGGTAAAGCACGGCGTCGGGGATGTTCTCGACTATGTGTTTGCGAAGCCTCATAAGGTCATACATGGTCTTACCGTATGCCACCGAAAGGCGGGAATAGGCGTCGGTTTTTACATTCTCGGCGCCGACAATTTCCCTAAATTTTGCGATTTGCGCCTCGGTAAGCTTTATGGGCGCATCGAACTCGACGGGCTCATAGCCCATCTCCTTGGGGGCGCGGAAATCGTCGTCGGTCATATTGAACTTTTTCTTAAGCAATTTATACAGCTTTTCTTTGGGGACTTTGAAATAATCGGGGTCTCCCCACTTCAGAATGCTGCGGTAGCTTCCGTCGGGCGCCCTTGTTTCCTGCCACGGAGGGCGAAACCCTTTGTACGGTTTAGACATGATATTATCCTCCTTGTTGATACTTTTTTATCGAAAATAATGTGGGCTGAAGCCTCTTGTAAGACTTTTTGTAAACCTTATTGTAAAAGTCGCTGTATATCTTATGTGCCTTGGGGTCGGGGATAAATTTATCCGTCTCCCGCACCATATTCTTCATGGCCTCGTCGCAGTCCTTATAGACCCCCAGCCCGGCGAAGGCGCACATCGCCGCGCCGAGGCCGCTGGTTTCGTAGGTTTGCACCCTTACGACGGGACGCCCGAAAAGGTTGGCAGTTATCTGGCAGACCTCGTCGCTTTGCGAACCGCCTCCGGACACCATTATTTTTTGTATCTTTGTGCCCGATTTTTTCTCGAGCGAAAGCATGCCTTTATAAAGCTCGAAGTTTATGCCCTCTATTATCGCCCTGTAAACATGTATGGCGGTATGGCTTTCGGAAAAGCCTACCATGGCGCCCTTGCCTTCGGGGCGGTTGAGGGCGGCGCCCCACAAAGGCACTACAAAGAGGCCCTCGCAGCAGGGCGGCACGGTATCCAGCTGTTTATCAAGCGTTTTCTCGTAGCAGGCGCAGGGGTCTTTGCCCAGGAACTCTTTTATAAACCATGTGAGCATCCAATACCCTCTGGGCACCATTATCTCGGGGTTGTATCTTCCCGGATACACGGCGGGATAGGCGGGCAGGAAGGTTATGGGCTCGACATACTTTGGCGTCGTTATCTGTATGGTAGCCCCCGTGCCGAAGCTGATGCTTGCCGTTTCGGGGCTTATAGCGCCTACGCCCAGGGTTTCGCAGCCCTTGTCCGACCCCGAAGCGATTAGGGGAAGCCCCTCTTTTATGCCCGACTCGCGGGATGCCTCGGCGGAGATTTTACCAAGCTCCGTGCCCGGCTCGACTATGTCGAATAGCTTTTCGGGCTCGATATCGAACACGGGATATTGGAAGTGGTTTTTGGGCATCCACTTTTTTGCCTTGTAATTGAAAGGTATATGCCCTATCATAGAGGCAACGCTGTCTTTTACATTGCCGCTTAACTTATAAATAAGATAGGTGGATAACTGCAGAAACTTTTCCGTCTTTTGCCATATCTCGGGCTCGTTTTCCTTTATCCAGTTGCTCTTGCAGTCCACCCTGTTTTTCTTTATGACATCGTCCATGCCGCTTATTTTGAAAAGCAGCCTCGACTTGAAGGGGAGCTTTTTTTCGCACTTTGCCTTGCGGCGGTCCATCCACAATATGCAGGGGCGCAGAGGTTTGATATCCTTGTCTACGCAGATGCCGACATCGCGCATTGTGGTAACCGTAACGCCTATTATGGTGTCCCAGATATCCGCGCATTGCTCTTTTAGCTTGTTTGTAGCCGCGCAAAGCTTTTCCCAATACAGCTCGGGACGCTGCTCGCAATAGCCTTCCTCTGGCGAAAAGTAGGGCTCGAAGCACTCCTTAACCTTGCTAAGAAGGTTGCCCTTTTCGTCAAAGAGCATGGCTCTAAGGCTTTGGGTCCCGCAATCCAGGGACAGTACCGTTTTGCTCATAATCTTATCCCTCCTGATCCATATCAATTGTTATTATGATATCGACACCCGTATCGAGAACATTGCCGCAGATTACATCTCCCGCCTTGTACCTTTTGTCGGCAACAACCGTTTTGAGGTACGCCATTACAGCGGGTATTTTTTCCTTGGGGATTTCGCCGTTTGTGCGGACGGGAGCTACGGGGAAGCCCTCAAAGACCGTCCTTACCGTGGTGGTAAGGCTTCTTTTGGGGGCTGTGACTTCCTCTATGGCAAAGGTTATGCCCCTTTTGCACTTGTTTCCCGTGACTTTTACGCCTGCATCCGTCTTTTCGACCTCGAGAAGGCAGCTGTTGGGGCATACGATGCAAACAAGCCGCATATCACTTCACCTCCCTGCCCGAAAGAAAAAACTTGACTGTTTGGCCTTTCTTTGGCGAAAGCGGCACTTCCACCCTCTCCATTTCCGGCGGCTTCAGGTTTTGATACTTTTTGGAGAATACAACCTCGCCGTCCACAGTCACATCGAGGGTTGCCGCCTCTCGGGGCATAGCGGTGCGGAAATAAAAGACAGTTTCGGGCGCAAGCGAATCAAGGTCGAGCTTTTGCGGCACAAGGTACAAAAAGCCCTCCTGCTCTATATCGAGAAGTTCTCTGGGGGCTTTACTTCCCGCAGCCGCCCTTCCCGCCGTTTCGGCGGTTTCGGACACATAGTCGACCAGGTCGTGCACATGCAGGCAGTTGCCCACGCTGTATACGCCGTCCTCCAATGTCATCATATTCTGGTCCACAAAAGGCCCTCTCGTGCGGGGGTCTAAGGGGATATTCAGGCTTTCGGCAAGCTCGTTTTCGGGTATCAGCCCCACCGAAACGATGAGGGTATCGCAGGGTATTATCTCCTCGGTACCGTCTATGTACTCCATTTTGTCGTTAACAGAACAAACCTCAACCGCCTCAAGCCTGCCATGCCCGAACACCCTTTTAACTGTTTTGGAAAGGTGCAGGGGGATATCGAAGTCGTGCAAGCATTGCACGATGTTGCGGGTAAGCCCGCTGGGGGTGCTCTTTGCTTCGTACACGCCCAAAACCCTGGCGCCCTCGAGGGTAAGCCTTCTTGCCATAATAAGCCCTATGTCGCCGCTTCCGAGTATCACGCAGCGCTTGCCGGGAAGCACGCCCTGAAGGTTTACATAGTTTTGGGCAACCCCCGCCGTCATTACGCCCGCGGGGCGGGTGCCGTGAATGTTAACCTGCCTTGCCGTGCGCTCGCGGCAACCGTTGGCAAAGATGAGGTTTTCGGCTGTAATGGTTTCTATACCCCTCGAAGAAGTGGCGGTGATGGTGAAGATATCGCTCTTTTTTATGTCGATAACAAAGGTAAGCAGCCTTACTTCTATGCCGGGGTGCGCTTTTACCTTATCTATGAATCTTTGGGCGTACTCGCAGCCCGAAAGCTTTTCGCCGAAGCGTATAACCCCGAAGCCGTCGTGAATGCATTGCTTGAGTATGCCGCCAAGGCGGTTTTCTCTTTCTATTATGAGGGTCCCGGCGCCCTTATCTGCCGCGGCAAGCGCTGCCGCAAGCCCGGCGGGCCCCCCGCCTATAACGACTGCCTTATAGTCCGCCATAGTCCACCTCTTTGGTATACGCTACATTCAGCTCGCTTCCGGGCCCCTTCTTGCATACTTCCAAAAGGCTTTTGCCGCATTCCTCGGCGATCAGCCTGGTTATTATGGGCGAACAGAAGCCGCCCTGGCATCTGCCCATGCCTGCGCGCACCCTGCGCTTTATTGCGTCTATCGTTGTGGCGGGTATCGGCGCGCGGATGGCGTCCAGGATTTCGCCCTTTGACACTTCCTCGCAGCGGCAGATTATAATGCCGTAATCGGGGTTTTTCTTTATAAGGGCGTCACGCTCTTCGGGCGGGAGCTCCTTTACCCTTGTAATGCCCTTGCGGTATGGGTCAAAATTCTTTTTGGGCTCTACCTTGCGCCCTTCGGACAGAATCTGTACGCAAAAAGCGGTGATATCCTCGGCTATGGCGGGCGCCGCCGTGATCCCCGGGGACTGGATGCCCGCCGCCTGCACAAAATTCTTTACATACGGGCTCTTTTCTACTATAAATTCCTCTTCGTAGGTTGCCGCCCTCGTCCCCGCGAAATATGTAATTATATCGCTTCTTTTTAACTCGCTCGTAAGCCCCTGCTGCTTGTGCAAAACCTCGTTAAGGCTTTCACAGGTGGTCGAGTCGTCTTCTCTTTCGGGGGTTTCGATGGCGTTGGGGCCGACAAGGATGTTGCCGTCTATGGTGCGTACAATGCCGCCGCCCTTGGTGTGCTGCTTGCCCGTAGATGTCTTGAGGGCAAACCGCCCGAGAACAGAGTCGGTTATCCCCGCCGCTTTTTTGTCAAGAATGGCCTCGACGCCCTTGCGGGGGTGAATGGTAAAGTGCCTGTCCCCCGCTTTCTCGGCAATGACATCGGAGAAAATACCGGCGGCGTTTACCACCACTTTAGGGTAAATCCTTCCCCGGTTGGTGGTAACGGATACAATCCTGTCGCCCTCCCGCTCAATATCCAGGACGGCGGTGTTAAGGCAAACTTCGGCGCCGTTTTTTACGGCGCATTCCGCCAAAGCAACCGTCATAAGATACGGGCAGACTATGCCCGCGCCGGCGAAAAACATTCCCCCGTGCCTGAATTTAAGCCCGGGGACTTTGGCGTCCAATTCTTTTTGCTTTACATATCTTATGGGGATATCGTTTTTTCGCGCCCTCGCGACCACGAAGGGATAAACAAGTTTCTGCCAGGGGCTTGTAAAAAGAACATACTGCCCGACCTTGCTTATGGGCACATCCAGCTCTTTGCTGAGCGTATTGTAAAGCTTGTTGCCCCGCATATTGTATTTAACTTTAATGCTGTTTGGCTTGAGATCTATGCCAGCGTGTATCATCCCGTCGTTTCGGGAAGATTGCGCGACCGCAAGGTCGTACTCTTTTTCGCAAAGCATTACAGAAATATCGTATTTGGAAAGCTCTCTCGCTATCGCCGAGCCGACTATGCCACCGCCCACTATTAACACATCGGGGCGCCTGCCGTCGTACGCCAAATCGTTTACGGGCGGCACCCTCATGGGTTTGGGCGTAAAGCCCGTCAATTTGATGTCGTTTATAACCCCGCGGGAATTTTTTTTGTCTACGGCGAGCCTTCCGCACTCCAGGATATCCTCGTAGCTCGAAAGTTCTCCCGTAAGGCGCACCCCTCCAAGCATTTCGGATACGGTTATGTTTCCGAAGCCGTTTTTCTTAAGAATTTTTTGTATTTTTTTGATGTCTGGCATACTCACCCAAAGAAAACATAGCAGGCCGTAAACATTTGATGTTTTTATTTAATATGTACTTAGAATATAGCACTAATATACCTGTATGTCAATACCGATTCCCCCATATTGACAAGCGCCGATATATTAAGTATATTTAAATAGAATCACTAAGGATTTGATAAGGGGGCTTCGTGGAAAGCTATAGCTTTGGCTCTTTGCCGCCCGACGCCGAACAAAAGAATACCGTTTTCGGAGGCGCCCTCAATTACAGGATACCCGTTTTCGCTGCCGTGTCGATGATGGCCGGCATAGCCCTGTCGGCGGCACTTTATTTTAACGGCACCGCAAAAATTATATGCTATGCCCTGCTGGGCTTATTTCTTATCGTCGGCATAGCCCTCGCCGTTTTGAAAAAGCGCCTTTATCTTCCGGTTGCGCTTTTCCTTTTGTTAGGATTTTTTATCTACGACGCCCAATACTCGATATACGCGACGGGCACCTACGAAACCGAAAACGCCGTAATCACGGGGCGGGTGTCGAGGGTCGAGCGCGATTTTGAAGATTACCATGTTTACCTCATAAAAGATATAAGAATAGACGGAGCAACGGCAAAGGGCGGCGCCTACATATACACAAAAGAAACGCTTTTTGTGGGCACGGGGGTATCCTGCCTCGGCAAGCTGTATACCTTCGATTGGGACCCATACAACTATGTGTCCGTAAGCCACCGTAAAAACGGCGTAAAGCACATAATGTACGCCGACAGGGTTAACATTATCCCCGCCGAAAAGAAGAGCGGCATCTTTGAGAATATCCGGGAGAAAATAAAATTCGCCTACGAAACCAACTTAGGGCAGGAAGAGGCGGGCATCGCGCTCTCGCTTGTGTTGGGGGATAAATCTCTTCTTACCGAGAATACAAACGAATACTTTATGACAAGCGGGCTTCTGCACATCTTTTCGGTGTCGGGCCTGCATGTCGGCTTTCTCGCGGCGGTTATAAGCTTTATATGCAAAAAGACTAGGCTTGGCCGATACGCCGCCTTCGGCATAAGTCTGGCGGCAATGATAATATACGCATTTATAACAGGCTTCGCGCCCGGTATGGTAAGGGCAATAGTTATGACTGCCTCGTTTTACCTGGGTTTTTTGTTGTTCAGGCGCACCGACAAGCTCAATTCGCTTGCGCTCGCCGCCGTGATAGTTTTGCTAATCAACCCGATGTCCCTTTTCGAGATTGGCTTTCAGCTAAGCTTCACCGCCGTGCTAGGGATAATCTGCTATTACAGGCCGCTTAAGCGCGCCCTATCCTTCGGCAAAACCGCCCCCGCGAGATTTGTGACAAATTCTTTGGCGATGTCGCTTTCGGCAAACTCTATGCTTTTTGCCGTTTCGGCAAACGCCTTCAGCGTCTACGGGGTGTACTTCTGCCTTGCAAACCTTGTGGTAGTGCCCATAGTAAGCATACTGTACGCCCTGCTTATGTTCGCGACAATCACATATCTCGTTTTCCCGTCTTTGGGATTCCTTATTTCTGTGTTTAATTACCCGTTTATGGCGATTACCTGTATAACGCGGTTTATAGCCTCACTTCCCGGCGCCCTTGCCGGCACCTCGGGGCTCGGACTTTTGGCGTTTGTATATGTTCTCACTTTGTTTTTTATGAGCAGGTATGTAATGATCCCTCAAAAGATAAAGTACCGCGCCCTCTTAGGTATCATAGGGTTCTCGCTGGTATACGCCATCGTGTTTTTGTAATAGGATTTTAATACAATATTCATGCGGCTTACAGCTTATATCCGCGTTGGGGTTGAAAATAATCGGTTTTAATATTATACTATAGGTATGAAAGCGGTAAGCCTCGGCAAAGACACATTGGAGGGCAGGGCATTCTTAGTAGAAGGCGACGATTTATTCTGGACGGAATACGCCCTCAGATTCTTTATTGGGCTGGTCCCGCCCGAATACGCCGAGCTAAATCTTAAGATAATAGACCAATTGAATTCGGTGGACGACATCGCCGACGCCACGCAGACATTCTCGATGTTTCCCGCCGACACCGTTGTGATAGTAAGGGACACTTCCTATAAGCCCTCAGAGAAAGAAAAGGCAAGGCTTCTCGAAATTGCCGGGGGGCTTGAAGAAGCCTATCTTATCGTTTGCGGCAAAAACCTCGTGTCCACACCCGCCCTGAAAAAAGCCTTTACGCAGATAGACGCCTCACGCATGAAGCCTAACGAGCTTCAGGCCATACTTCCGAGGCTCTTCCCCGACATAAAGATACACCCCGCCGCCGCGTACACTCTTATAAACTTCTGCGGCTCGGACATGGCGGCAATCTCAAACGAACTGATAAAGCTTAAAGCCTACAAAAACGGCGGTACGATAACCGAGTCCGACATAAAGCTTATGGTATCGGACAACGCCGAGAACGAAATATATGAGCTTACCAACGCTTTGGCGCTTCGCAACAACGCGAGGGCATACGAAATTCTGGACAGGTTCGTATCACGCAATGTGGCATACGCCTATATGCTGGCCGCCCTGTGCGGGCAATACCGCAGGATGCTCTACGCCGCCCTATCCCCTCTGTCGGACGCCGAGCTTTCGGCCGCTACGGGCGTCAACGAATACGCCGTAAAGAAGGCGCGCGAGGCGGCATCCAAATACACCAAGGCAAGGCTTAAAGATATTCTGGACACTTTAACCGCCGCCGAGTTCAACTTCAAAAGCGGCGTTATGAGCGAGGAAACCGCCTTCAAGACGGCGGTAAACAAGCTGCTAATAAATTAAAACATCATTGGGAGCATATTAAATGAAAAAACTGGATTCCGTAATCCGCAAACTCGAAAAGGCGCCTTCGGTAATATGGGTTATTCTGGTGGCGCTAAGCTGCATATTCCTTAATCTTTACGGCCTGCTCACGACGGTAGACGAACTTATCGCGATGTTCGACGATATGCTTTCCGACATGGCTGTGGAGTTTACGGGCTTTATGAACAATCTCGAATGGATGTTCTATGTCGATGTCGCCATCATAGGGCTTATCGTGTTCGAGCTTATTCTCGCAATTGTATACAGGTATATGTACAACAGAGGCTTCGTAAGCGGCGATGCCGTCCACTTCAAGACGGCGGCAAGGGTCGCGTACATCCTCGCGAACATTATAATTGGCGCTTTCTCCTTTATCTCTTACGCCGCGCCCGATTTCTTCTACTACAACCGGTTTATTATAAGGATTATCGTTTATACGGCGTTCTTCCTTGCCGCGTATCTTGCCGTAAAGGAAAGCATAATTAACCCCAAACTTAAAGGCACGGCCCTGCAGAGAATAATAACCGTATATTTTGCGATAGAGGGCGCCCTTAACATTCTGAACTTTATAATAGCCCTGACAGCAGAGGAAAAAGACACGCACGCAATTATTGCACGGGGCATTGCTCTGGGGGTTATAGCCTTGCTTGCCGCGGGGATATACTTCCTTATCATAAAGCCTCTCATAAAACAGGAAAAAGAGTATGTCGAGATTATAATCCATCGCGACACGGACGATACCCCTCCCCCGCCCGACGAGGTTTTCAGAGGGTACGGGTTCTGATATCGGAGGCAAAAAATGCTAGATAGCTTTAAGATAGGCCACTATACCGACGAAGAAAACGGCACGGGCGCCACCGTCATACTGTGCGAAAAAGGCGCGGTGGGCGGCGTATCCGTGAGAGGCGCAGCCCCCGCGACGAGGGAAACCGACCTGTTGAGAAACGGCAAGCTGGTGCAGAAGGTAAACGCCGTAACCCTTTCGGGCGGTAGCGCCTTCGGGCTGGAGTGCGCTTCGGGCGTAATGGATTACCTTTTTGAGAAGGGCTTGGGCTACAACGCGGGCAAATTCAATGTGCCCATTGTCGTTGGCGCGTCCTTATACGACCTAGAATACAAAAACTTCGCCTACCCCTCCAAAAAGGACGGATACGAAGCGGCAAAAGCCGCCCGCACCGACAATTTTGAGGGTGGCTGCATAGGCGCGGGCACGGGCGCCACCGTAAGCAAAATGGCGGGTATGGAATCCGCGCGCAAAGCGGGGCTCGGTGTGCAGGCCTACAGCCTTAACGGGCTGGAAATCGCCGTTATCGTTGCCGTAAACGCCCTGGGCGACATAGTAAAGGACGGCAAGATAATACTTGGCGCCCAGGCCCCGGACGGCGGCTATCTCGATTCCTTAAAGGTGTTTTCGGCTGGAAGCCTGGAGCTGAAAAACCAGAACACAACCATAGGCTGCATAATAACAAACGCCCGCCTCACCAAGGAACAGGCCAACATCCTTGCCGACCTCGCCCACGACGGCTTTGCGCTATCGATAAGCCCCTCCCACACGATGTTCGACGGCGACGCCATGTTCTGCCTTGCTTCGGGCGAAAAGGATATAGAATTCAACCTGTTAACAGCCATAATCCCCCGCCTTACGGCAGAGGCGATCCGGGCGGCAGCCGGGCAAAACGATACGCCTTTTTTAGGAAAAAAAGTAAATAAATTGATGTTTGGCTTCTTTCAGAAAATGTGGAAGAAATAACCCGCGAAAACGCGGGTTTTTATAGGTTTTGAGCTATTTTTATTGCGTAAATCGACTTTTTTCGCCCTATGAAAAAACTTTCTGTAGGTTTACAATACATTTATTACAAAGTTGGTAAAATGATAAAATTAGATTAGGTATAATAGAAATTGATAAGGTGAATCCGCTTCCCTCCCCCGAGGGGGAGGGAAAAATTGCAAAAAAAATGGTGAGTTTTCATTCCATTTATTGTATAGTTTAAGTTGAAGAAAAAACAAAACATACAAGGAGGAAAACCCACCATGGCAAGTATAACACAGGATTTGAGGTTTAAGCAATCAGTTATTAACTGTTCCTTTCGGCACGGAGTAAGTTATGCGGCTAGACTTTACAAAACAACTAGACAATGGATTTACTACTGGTTAAAAAGATATGATGGCTCTATCAATTCATTAAGAGAACATTCTCGCCGACCCAAGAGTCATCCTAATCAGCATACATATGATGAGCTTAAGCTAATAGCCAATATGCGCCGAAGAAATCCTGACGAAGGTTTGGTAGTTTTTTGGGTCAAACTACGAGAAAGAGGCTATAGTCGTACTATACCAGCTCTTTACAGAGTGATGAGACGGTTAGGGTATTTTAAGGATAAGAAAAAGCACAAGAAACCTTACAAGCCTAAACCTTATCAACAAATGACAAAACCTGGAGAAAGAGTGCAAATTGATGTTAAATTTGTGCCTCAACAATGTACAAAAGCCATGGGTAAAGGCACAAAACTATATCAATTTACGGCAATAGACGAGTACAGCCGAAAAAGATACCTGGAAGGGTTTAGTGACAATAGCAGTTATTCTGCTGCAAGGTTTGTATTTAATGTAGTAAAGTATTTTGGCTTTCCGATAGAGTGTATACAAACAGATAACGGTCAAGAGTTCACAAAGCGCTATTCAGCAAACAAGCCCAAAGACGGTATTGTGCAACCAACATTATTTCAAAAAGCCCTTGCCTCGCTAAGTATCAAGCATAAATTAATCAGACCATACACGCCAAGGCACAATGGCAAAGTAGAAAGAAGTCACAGAAAAGACGGAGAACGATTTTACAGCAGGCATAGCTTTTACAATCTAATGGACTTTAACAAACAACTAAAACGGTACAATGAAGAGTACAACAACTTCCCAATGCGTCCTCTTAACTGGTTATCACCTAATCAATACCTAAATCTCTTCTTTAATACCAAAAGTGTAACAAATGTTTGACAAACATACAGATCGTAATTGACTATAAAATGGCGTGATGCTATAATAAATAAAAAGAAAGTGAGGAAGTGTAACATTATGAAGAGAGGAGATATAATTACATATGCGGAAATGGCAGCAGAAGAAGGCTTTGCAATTCAGCGAGGCATGAATTTTAATATCAATAATAAGGATTATGGAATTGTTCTAATGAGTGTCAGGCCTAATGCACCATATGCAGATAGATTTGAAGATGATGGGACAACCATAATTTATGAGGGTCATGACGCGCAATCAAATTTTGTGCCATCAGGTAAAAACCCAAGAGATATAGATCAACCCGCGCTTACACCATCAAAAAGTTTAACAGAAAACGGTAAGTTTTTACAAGCTGTTATGAGATACAAGAAAGGGGAAAAGCCAAAAAAGATAAAGGTATACGAAAAAATTAAATCTGGAATCTGGGTATATAATGGGTTCTTTAATTTGACTGATGCTTGGCTAGAAGAGTCTAACAATCGCAATGTATTTAAATTTAAGTTAGTTATGATAGAAGATGTTGCTGATGGTGTTATCTCAGAGCAAGAAGATTTTGATATTGCACACAACAGGTTAATCCCAACTGAAGTAAAAGTTCAAGTATGGAAAAGAGATAAAGGACGTTGTGTGTATTGTAACTCTGATATAAACTTACATTTTGATCACATCATTCCGTTTTCAAAAGGTGGAGCATCTATAACTGTAGAGAATATACAGTTGTTATGTGCAAAATGCAATCTTAAAAAGCACGCGAATATTGAATAACAAAAAATAAGTTATTCAAATAAAAAATACAAAGTTACGCATTTCGAGAGAGGTGCGTTTTTTATATGTAAAAAGGAGCAAAAATGGCATTATTCAGCAAAAAAGAAAAGAGGGGTGGCACAGATGCAGCGGCAAGCCAAAAGCTTGTGGACTTCATAAACGGTACAGACCTTGATAATAATGCAGGAATACATATAAACGAGGAAAGCGCATTAAACTGGACTATAGTCAAGCAAATGGACACACTTTTGTGAATTATTGCTAAAGAATTTTTATAGATAAGGGGGTTTTTGCGACGGGGGATATCCCCCGAAAG
>Ga0209720_1000808_pt1 | contig 30262 bp, 19 predicted proteins | sample AD_JPNMR3_MetaG_FD_184426 | JGI IMG/M metagenome (GOLD analysis project Ga0209720, IMG submission 184426) | Active sludge microbial communities of municipal wastewater-treating anaerobic digesters from Japan - AD_JPNMR3_MetaG (SPAdes) (version 2) | ecosystem: Engineered > Bioreactor > Anaerobic... | reverse complement strand
AAACCAATGGCAAAAAAAGGAAATCGTGTACAGGTAATACTGGAATGTACCGAACATAAGGAGAGTGGACTGCCGGGCACATCGCGTTATATTACCACGAAAAACAAGAAAAACACGCCCGAACGTCTCGAATTGCGTAAGTACAATCCTATTTTAAAGCGAGTAACTCTGCATAAAGAAATTAAATAAAAGCTTTTAAACTATGGCAAAAAAGGTTGTGGCTACTCTGCGCGAGGGGATGGGTAAAAACTTCACCCGCGTGATTAAAATGGTAAAAAATCCTAAAACCGGAAGCTATTCTTTTAAGGAAGAAGTGCTTCATAACGAGGAAATTAAAGATTTTCTTGCCCGTTAACGAAATTGTTGTATCAACTATAGAAAAAGCTATCCTTGAATAGGGTAGCTTTTTTTGTTTTGTTGGCATTGGATGCATGAACGAGATGGGACCGTCTTTGTCTTAGGACCCTAATTCGTTGGCAAAATTAACAAAGTAGTATTGGGTTGTTATAAGTTCCCGATGTTTTGTAGCCTTTTCAACAACTGGAATACCGACTTTGACCGTCAGAGCGTGAAATATAGCTTCGTAAAGCTGGGTGGGGGGTGAGAGCCTTGCATAATTCACATAATAAGGGAACAACATGAGGTTACTTGATTACCTATACTACAATTTTGTGTAGATACTAGTATTTATAAATAATCATTAAAAAAATCTATCAGAAATAAGGGAATTTAAAGAACTATCGCATTATCAAATATTTTTTTACATATTATATCAGATTTATAAAAAAATATCATTACCTTTGTTTAGATAAAAATATTTTATCAACTAAGACAAATTCTCCAATAAAAACAACATTTACAGAATAATACCTCCCCTCGCATCTCTAAAATCAGTGATGTATTATACTGTAGTGAAAAGTAGATAATATGAAAGCAACCCTTAAATCTTTTAATCTCTTGTTATCTTTCTTTTTTATTTTGGATATACACTCACAAATAGTATCCAAACCAGAAGGAGGAATATGGTCGAATGCTTCGACATGGATAGGCGATGTTGTTCCCTCTAATACTGATAGCGTGGTTATTCAGGGTAATGTAAGCATTACTAATTCTGTAGAATGCAATCAATTGGTAATTTTATCAGGAGCCTCACTATCAAATGCAGAAGGAAGTTGCGGAGAAGTAAGAGTGAACAAAAATTTCCAAAACTATGGTACTGTATATACACAAAACCCCAATTATTATTGTTATGGTTTTACATTATCCATTATATGCCGCGGCAACATTACCTATGTAGGAAATCTAAGACCGCAAAAACTAATAATAGCTCAGTCAGGAGAGCATCATTTTTATAATCCAGGAAAAGATACTATTAGTTGTTCAGTAGTTTTTTCTGACTCAGCAATACTGAGCTGTCACGACAATTTGATACTTAAAGGTCCAATGGTGAATGGAATTTTAGATATGCACCACAACAATATTATTTTGGCAGAAGGTGCAAGTATTCAACACGATTATTCTACTTTCCCATATATATCAGTAATTAAAAATGCTAAAAGCATATACTCTGATGTAAACACTTTTGTTGGTAACTATGAGACTGATAAAGTTATTATCGAATCGGATGATACTGTTCATTTATATGGTTCTTTTGCTACTTCAGGGGTTACTTTCAATAGTATAGTTATAAATCACGATAGCATCTTCAATCGAAATGGTAACTGTGGTTCAATCGTTTTTAAAAATAAATTAAAAAACGAAGGCATCATTACAACCAAAGAAAGCAATTATTACTGCTATGGAACTAAATTAAATATTGGATTAGATGATGATTTACTGTCAATTGGTGTAATGTCGCCTACCACTATTTATTTAAACGGAAATAAAGCCCATCATTTTTATAATGATAAAGATACAATATATTGTCCAATCTTTAATAATGATACAAGTTGGATTGTATGCCATGGGGCATTGATAACCAAATCGGAAATACGAAATATAAATATTGATTTGCAATCTAACGATTTTGTTTTATCGGGCACTGCCTCATGGACGTATGATAATTACGATAAGACATACAGACTTACAAACGTTAAAAATATTTATGCATCAAAAGGTTCGGTATGTGGAAATTATGAAAAAAGTGTAATTGAAGGTGATTCAATTTTATTACATGGTTATTTCTCTTCAGACGGACTCACTTTTAGAGGCAATGTGGTAAATTATGATACAATGGCCAATATATATGAAAGATGGAAAGTATTCTACGGTTCGTTTACTAATAAGGGAACAATCATCAATAATACTGGATGGCATGTATCTCATACATTACAATTTTTTGGTGACGTAAGTAATTACGGTACTTGGCAAACATCAGCCATATTTATTTCAGGCAAAGGAAAAAGAACAATTAAACTAAACAGCGCCGTAGCAAATATTACATATTTTACCGATTCGGTAATACTTGTTGGCGAGAATAACGCTACTGTATTAATACCCTATAATTACAGTTCTATTTGCCTCATCGATACGGGGGCAACTTTACTTATAGCTGATGGTAATCTTTCCTCTCAAATTATTTCTTACGGACATATTCAAAGCTCGGCTAATAATATAGTTACTTATTCAAGTATCAACTTACCATTCTTGTCGGTTCGTTTCAAAGATGGTACTACCACACAAAGCATTATTGCCGACTCATACAGTAGTCAATATTTTGATAATAAAATTCACGGAATCAAACACTGGTGGTCGCTGCGTAACACGCCAAGAAACTACGAAGAGAGGTTGAGTAATGCAAGCTTTTACTATTCTCAAAACGAAGTCAACGGAATTGATGAAAGTAAAGCAAAATTATATGTTACACAAGACGGCGGAAATTCCTGGAAAATTTGTAATTATTCAATTGATACTTTGAATAATTATGTTACAGCATATGATATTCCAGCTGCAGGATATTATGTAATTACTACTTTTTCATTAGATTCTGTATTTGAAAATACAATAGTCATAAATGATTTTTACCCACGAACAATCGGTTATAATAGCAATTATTCATTAATTGAGATTACTGGACGAGGATTTAACAGTACATGTGATGTTTTATTTAAAAACAACAACACTATTCTTAAGGCCGACACTATTATTATTTCCGACTCAGCTTCAAACAAAATGAAAGTATTTGTTCGTTTTCCTGAACCAAACAGTGATAAATCGAGTTATGAGTTACAGATTATTCGAGGCAATGATACTGTAAATAGTGAACAGTTATTAATAGTTGAGAAAACCTCTACTTCGAACGTATGGTTTGTACTTGGCGGACGGGATAGAACTTTATCAAATCGCTGGCAAACATTTGAATTTAGCTATGGCAATAGTGGTAATAAAGATGCCTGGGGTGTGCCATTATTTATTGCCATTAAAGAGCAAGAAAATATGGAAGTTGATTTTCCTGGACTCCAAATTACTATGCCTTCTGTAGCATATGAGGAAGGCTACGAACATTTTGATACAACATCACTATATTTTATAGTAGATAGTATATCTGATGAACCTGGACCTTGGCGAATATATGGCTTCTATTTACCTCATATCCCTGCTGGTTCGACAATTAATAAAAGAATAAAAGTCAAAGCTCCCAGCGATATAGAATTTCAAACATGGATAATTAAGCCATATGAACCAATTGTTAGGCCTACTATGGCTAGTGTTGGTGCATTTCGAAAAAAGAATTCTACTGAATTAAATGCATGTCTTACAGCATTTGCCATGAAATCATTTGCACAAAGCATGGCAGGATTTATTCCTGGTGTTGGATGTGTATCATCATTGGCCGATCAATATTTTCAGCCAGTAGAATATATGACAGGCACCAACACTGTTGAAGATTACTCATGGGGTAGTATGTTGAAGACTGCTGCAGGATGGGCAACCGCAATAGCCAATTGTGCTACCGACGTTATTCCAGTGGGTACTGCTGTAAAAATAGGTGTGGGAATAGTATCAATGATGAGCGACATTGCTCAGAATTACGATGCCGACCAAAAATGTCGCGAAGTCCAAAATAGAAAGCGTTTTAAAACTCGCACTGTTGTGTCGCTCGACCCTAATGAAAAAGTTGGTAATATAGGATACACCGATAATCATTACATAAATTCCCAACAAATGGCTTATACCATATATTTCGAGAATAAAAATTCGGCTACAGCCAACGCTATTGAAGTATTTATTACTGATACTCTCGATACAACGGTATTTGATTACAAAAGACTTCGTTTTTCAAGCTTTAGCTTTGGCGATACAACCATTTACTTCCTGGCTGATACTAACTACATTTATAGGCTTATCGATCTCTATCCAAAAAACGATATAAAAGTTGAATTTACTGCAACAGTTGATACTCTTGGTGTTGTAAGATGGAAAATTGCTTCGCTCGACAGACTAACTAACGAACTTATAGATGATCCGGATAGGGGTTTTCTTCCTCCTAACATCAACTCCCCCGAAGGCGAAGGTAATGTTACCTTTTCGGTACCTTTAAGAGATGACCTCCTTAGTGGCAAGGTAATCAATAACAAAGCTGTTATAGTTTTCGACCTTAATCAGCCTATTATTACTAACACTTTCAGTAACACACTTGATACTGATCCTCCTTTCTCCAGCGTTTCTGCTTCGTTCGACTCAACAAGTTCCTCGATTATAATCGAAGCTAATGGAAATGACCTTGTATCGGGAATTTTTAATTATTCACTTAAGGTCTCTGAAGATAATAGTATTCCATATCCTTTTACAACATTATTTAATTCCAATATCGCAATTTTCAAGGTCAATAAATCAGGATTATATAAAATATATTGCACAGCTACTGACAATGCTGGGAATACAGAACAAAATGTGGATTTACCTAAAGCAAGTGTTTTTGTATCTAAGGAAAGTATAGTTGATTTTAGTAATATCAGTAACATACAGATTTATCCGAATCCTGCAAGTAATTATTTATCAATCAATTTACCATATTTAACTTATGCTAAATATTTAATACAAAATCCACAAGGTAAAACAATAATTAATGGTAGCATATCAAACGAGAATAATAAAATAGACCTAAATAATTTACCAAATGGGATATATTTTATAAGGATTAGTGTAAAAGAGGATACAAAAACATTCAAGTTTATCAAAAACTAATACCAAGTCATACAGTAAGACCTTGCAAGACATCATGAATTTGGGTTTAACGCCCTATTGTCTATCTCGTTTAATAAAAATTAATTAATATAAATAAGTTGTTATCTGTAACATGTTTTATTATAATAAATTAATGCTATCCTATAGCTATTGTGTAAGATAGGCTCGGAAATTTTTTAATCACAGAGGGGCATTTAGAATCAACAGAGTGTTTTTTGATATGTCTGACTTCAACAACTGATTTTTTTCGTGTTTTTCGGTGGTTTAACCTCTTGTTTTCTAATCATTTTTAATTACGAACTACTTATCATTCTGTAAACCTGTTACCACATTTAAATTTTCCGCAATCCATAGCTCAGGGCATACACACACAGTATCCTGGCACTATAACTACAACGCTTTCCCGCACAATAGCCCATGAGGTAGCGCATGGCCTCTTTAACATCCATCACAGCTTCAATCCAACTGTACAAAAGTTTTTCCTGATGTTTTATGGAAATAAGTTTGAAAACTGTCTTTTCGTTATTTCGAGGCACAATCTATCATCTTAATTTTAACACTTTATATTGTGAAAATAATAACAATTTTATTTAATTTTACGTATAATTAGTAAAAAGCAACGCCTAAAACGAGCATGTATGTAGCACTCACACTCGTGCATGATGATTATCAATACCTGTTTCTCGAATATATTGCGTGAGGCTAATGCATGCAAGTCCCATCCGGCTACTATAAAATATTAAAAATATTTTCGGATGAAACCTTCATGATTGTGCTTAAGCACAAACACTAAATGAAAATATCGTTACTTTGTGTTTGGTATCGAACCAAACACAAAGTATTATGGAAAAGCGCACTATTGAGTATGAACAGGTTATCGAGCGGGGTTGTGGGCTCGATGTACATCGCGACACGGTTGTAGCGACTGTGATGGGGAAGGGGATAGCAACAGAGACCCGTACCTATCATACCACGACAGGTTCTTTGAACGAATTAGGCGAGTGGCTAAAGAGTTTACAAGTAGAGGCTGTAGCAATGGAAAGTACGGGCATATATTGGAAGCCTGTATTACACGTACTTCGAGTATATCCATTAAAAATTCTTGTGGTCAATGCAAGGCATATTAAAAATGTGCCGGGCAGGAAGACCGATCGGGCAGATAGCCAATGGATATGTAAGTTGTTAATGAGTGGATTGTTAAAGGGCAGCTTCATACCTCCGGAGAATATCCAAGTAATACGCGATTTACATCGTTACAAAAGGAAATTGGTAAGGATGATAGCCTCAGAAAAGAATCGTATCATAAAAGTTTTAGAAGATGCAAACATCAAGTTGTCATCGGTTTTTTCGGATACCTCAGGAGTTACAGCTACGCAAATAATTAATGGGTTGATAGCAGGTCGTAGGGATTTAGAGAAACTTGTATCGGAGTGCTACCATAATAGACTACAGGCAACAGCCAAACAAATTGTAGAAGCGATTAATGGCAGACTTACGGAACATTTATCATTTATACTGAGGACCATGCAAATGCATATTGAATATTTGGAAACACAAATAGCGGAAATTGATACACAGATAGATAAATACATTAAGGAATTTGAACAGGAGATAGATCTATTGCAGACGATTCCGGGGGTTGGCAAAGAAGGGGCGATAAGTATTATAGCAGAAATAGGGGTTGATATGGATGTTTTTCCTAGCGAACATCATTTGGCATCGCATTCAGGGATGTGTCCTGGCAATAATGAGAGTGCTGGTAAAAAAAAAAGTACAAGAACACGACAAGGGAATAAACATCTAAAAGCAACACTAACAGAACTGGCATGGAGTGCCACTCGCACAAAAAATAGTTTTTATAAGGCCAAATATGAAAGTTTGGTTGTACGTCGTGGTAAGAAACGGGCACTGATAGCGATAGGACATAAGATCCTTTGTGCATCTTACCACATCATAAAAAACAAAGAACCCTTTAAAGAGCTTGGTTACGAATATTTGGCAGAAAGAAAAAAGAGAAACCGTTTAGAGTACTTGAAACGAGAGTTAAGGGAACATGGATATAAAATAGAAAAGATAGCATAGAGAAAAAACAAAGGTCGATTTTTTTCTGGTGGTTTAACCTCGCGGATGAAACTGACATCAACAGATAAGCACAAACACATGTACTTTGAGTACGCGGATGAAATTTTAACTTCTTATCTGTTTTTTTAATATGCTGATAATGTTTGATTTAATAAATTATTTTCGGATGAAAGAATTATTTGAAAGCGTATCGGTAACAGTCTCAGCAGCGTGGTTAAAATATTTCCCCCAATTTGTTCCCGATAGGCAAAACCCCGACGGTCGGCCTGAGGTAACAATGTGCACCTCTTCGGAAGTAGCATCCATGGTAAACACACGACTATCCAACACAAACATTTATATTGTTTACCCCGACCATTCCTGGATAGATGTTCGTTATGTGGCCGAACTGTATTTATTCCCATTATGGGAACCTACCAATATGGAAGAGTTTTCCCGTATGATATCATTGGCATGGTCGGTTGCAGAAAAGTATCAAATTTCTATAATATTGCTTACACCTACTGATTTTTCGATACAACTGTTGATGGAGTCATCTTTGCCATCACCGGCGGTAATCGATCATTTTATGGCGCATATTTCTCTCCCAGAAAATTTTGCTCTGCTTGACCCCATCCAAAAAATACGAGTTTTGGAAGAGTTCGCGGGTAGTTCTCCCTTTAACCTACATCTTCATGGCGAAGATAAAACACTGGGTATCGTTGCAGATGCAGGTATTGCTAAAATGTTGGAACAATTTTCCCAACTTCAGTATCCGGTATTAAAAATTGGGCATTATCCTTTGGGGCGATCGTTGGTGGAACCAATCTACTATAGCTGCGATGAAATTTTGGTTTTGGAAAACGGACTTCCTTATATTGAACAACGCCTGAGAGGTATCATGGGGGTGGGTACGCGCATACGCGGAAAACTCAATCGTATTGTGCCTTCGAACTGGGAAATATCGCTTCAGGATATTTCAACCATCCTGAATTTATGACAAAAGATTTTGAGTTTTTAAAACTTCTCTCAGAAAGTTTCGTAAAAAAATGTAAATTTATATTCATTAGCCGTAATCATAATTTTTGATATTTTTGTGTTCTTAAAAGAAATAACTCTATGAATGATGTATTGATTTATTTGTTGATTTTATTGGTAGCAATTCCGATAGGATTGGTGATAGTTCGTTTAGTATTTAAGCAGTCGATTGTTACCTACGTATCCACTTTAATATTTTTAATCTCTTTGGGAGTAGCATTTTTGGCCTTTGTTAATGGATATATGGGTATCAAGCATGCCTATTGGTTGGTGCCATTGACGGGTTTGTGGTTGTTTGCCAGCAATATATGGGTAATACGGACCATACAGAAGCCCCTACGGTCGATTAAGGACAATATCGATTCGCTGGTAGAAGGAAATTTAAAGACGTCGGTGGATGTTCATGTTAAGGAACGTTCCGACGAGATAGGACAGATGGCTGTTTCGATGGAACAGCTTGTAAATAAGTTAAATGAAATTGCCACGCAGATACAGCAAAGCTCCAAAACACTTGTAAAACTTAGCGAACAAATAAGTCAGGGTGCCAGTGTGTTGGCACAGGGCACTGCCGACCAGGCTGCTTCGGCCGAGGAAGTATCGTCGAGTATGGAGGAGATGGTAGCCAATATTCAAGCCAATACCGATAATTCGAAGCAGACCGAAAGAATAGCCGTGGAGGCTGCAAAGGGGATAAAAAAAGGCAACGAATCGGTTACTACCGCTGCCGAATCGATGAAACTTATTGCGGAGAAAATATCCATCATCGGCGATATAGCTTTCCAAACCAATATACTTGCTTTGAATGCAGCCGTTGAAGCAGCACGTGCGGGTGAACATGGACGTGGTTTTGCCGTTGTGGCTGCTGAAGTTCGCAAACTCGCCGAGCGCAGTAAAGTAGCTGCCGACCAGATTAACGAGCTTTCGGCTAAGGGCGTGAATATCTCGGAAACTGCAGCTCAGGAACTCGAACAAATTGCCCCAGAAATTGAGCGGACAGCCAAATTGGTTCAGGATATCAGTGCCGCTAGCGTAGAACAAAATGCCGGCGCCGAACAAATTAATAATGCCCTGCAACGCCTTAACCAGGTTATTCAACAAAATGCCGTATCGTCCGATAATCTCGCTCAAACGGCTGTGCAACTGGCTAAAGAATCTGAAACATTAAGGCAAATTACCGCCTTCTTCCGCTTTGATGCAAAAACCAATGGAAATGGGGCTCATACCCATGCGGATGTTTCTTTGAGCCATATTATTGAGAAAAAAGTGGAGGAACGTAAAGCTCACTTCGAAGATCGGGTTATCGGGGTGAACATTAATACTACGCCGAAAGTGGAAGACAAAAAACCGCTGATAACCCCGCTTACTGACTCAGGTGAGAAAAAAGTAGACACGGAAAAAAAGACTACCACCCGTCCGACTTCTTCCAACACTGAGAATAAAGCCAAAGGTTTTAATCTTCGCCTTTTTGACGACGATAGCAAAAATTCTGAATACGAAAGATTCTAAGTTTTACCCGTTGAAATTTTGATCCAGGGCGTTCCAGCCCTGGGCAATAATATCGGTTTCTTCGCCGCTATCGAGCACCAGTCGGCAACCTTTTTGTGCCTCGGTAATGTACCCAATAATGCTGATTTGGGGAATAGCAGCTACTATTTCGTATTGCGATAGCGGAACGGTAAAAAGTAACTCATAGTCTTCCCCACCATTTAGCGCAGCAGTGACGGGATGTATGTTAAATTCATTAGCGCATTTTTCAGTTTCGGCTGCAATAGGTATTTTTTGCTGGTATATCTGGCAACCTTTTTTCGATTGCTTGCAAATATGCAATATCTCCGACGAGAGTCCATCCGAAATATCAATCATAGCCGTGGGGGTTATCTGGGCTTTTTCCAGAATATCGATGATATCCTTTCGGGCTTCGGGTTTTAGTTGACGTTCAAGAATATAGCTATACGAACCAAAGTCGGGCTGCTTGATGCCTTGCTTTTCAAACAAATGTCGTTCACGCTCTAATAGCTGAAGCCCCATATAGGCAGCCCCCAAATCGCCGCTGACGCACACCAAATCGTTCTCCCTGGCCTGATTTCGAAGTACAACCTTATTTTTGCATACCCAGCCAATGGCTGTTACCGAAATAGTTAGTCCGGTAAGCGACGAGGTAGTATCGCCTCCAATTAGATCGACATTGTATTTCTCACAGGCAAGCCGAATGCCAGCATATATCTCTTCGAGATGTTCAACATAAAACTTGGCCGATACTGCAATAGAAACAGTTATTTGCTGGGGAATAGCATTCATGGCATATACATCCGACAAATTGGCGATTACTGCCTTATATCCCAGATGTTTTAGGGGGGTATACACCAGGTTGAAATGAATGCCTTCAACCAGTAAGTCGGTGGTTACTACCAGATATTTGTCGCCTGTATCGAGTATGGCTGCATCATCGCCTATTCCCTTGATGGTGGTAGTATGCCGTAACGGAAAGTTTTGGGTAAGGTGCTCAATAAGTTTAAATTCACCCAGCTCGCTTAACGGGGTTAGTTTATGTTTCGATTCCTGCATAATCCTTATTTTCTGCAAAGGTACATTTAAAATTCAAGTTTTCTGCATCGGAGTATGAGATAGCCCACAGTTTTGTGCAAAAAACAGCCACAACTTGTCGTTAGGTACTGGGGCAATAATTTCAATGGGTTGCTGGGTTACAGGATGTTCGAAGGCTATTTTGTACGAATGAAGATCGATTCCACCATTTTCATTTGAGCGGGGATATCCATACTTAAGGTCGCCGCGAATGGGGCAACCGATTGCCGATAGCTGGCAACGGATTTGATGATGCCGGCCTGTTTGTAAGTCTATTTCAAGCAGATAATATCTATCCGATCGACCTAAAATATTGTACTGCAATACTGCCTGACGCGAGTTTTTAACTTCCTGAGCAAACGCATAGGATTTGTTTTTTTGCTCGTTACGACGGATGTAGTGTATCAGGGTATCCGACTGCTGGGGGGGACGATTCTGAACAATGGCCAGATAGGTTTTTTTTACCTGTTTTTCCTGAAATAATCGGTTTATTCGCGACAGCGCCTTGCTGGTACGGGCGAATAGTACCACTCCACTCACAGGACGATCGATACGATGGGTAACACCCAGAAAAACATTCCCGCTTTTTCCATATTTATCGCGGATGTAGCGCTTTACCTTTTCTTCCAGCGACTCATCACCTGTTTTATCGCACTGAACCAGTTCGCCACTGCGTTTGTTGACGGCTATAAAATGATTATCCTCGTATAGAACTTCAAGCATTTTTTTCTAAAAAGTGCAAAATTATTTAAAATGAGAAAACAATCAGTATTAAAAAAATCTGTAGTTCGAATATATCGTGGTATGCAGGGAAAGAAAGATAATTCAGTTCTAAAACTCAAATCATTCCCCTTCGTGTTTCGTATTTTCAGTGGTGAGATTTATTTTTTTACCACAGAGGTCACAGAGGAGCACAGAGTTTCACTCCCCCCACACCCTGTCAATCACCCGCTTAATCTTCTCCTCGTAGGTTTTCACCATCTCCCGCAGGCTGTGCTTACGTTCGGATTCGATTTTATCGACAATTCGGCTCTGGATTTCAAGGGGCGGAAGGGGGATAACTATATGTTTGTCTTTTATTTTTGTTTTTGTACATACACCTTTGAAAAAGTGAGCATTTTAAGCATAGAGGTCTTATGGGTTTACATATCAATGAACAAAAATCTATTAATGCAAAAAGCAATTCAGTTTTTTTATGGGAATTAAATAGTTGTTCTGATAATCCCACTATTTTTTTCTTTCTTCTTATTTCGCTTTTAAGTTCAAGATTAAAAAATCTATTTAAGAATCTTGCAATATTTGAGTCAACCACAGGGTATTTTTTATTAAAACATACAACCATAATTGCACCTGTTATATAATCTCCAACGCCTGGAATTTTTAAAATATCTTCAGGATTGGCCGGTATATTGCCGTTGTATTTCTCAACAATGAAATTTGCTGATGTTATGAAATGCTGTGCACGCCAGTGAAGTCCAAGATGTTTTGTGACCTTTTTGATTTCATTGAGTTCTGCACTGGCAAGGGATTTTACATCTGGATATTTTTTTATAAATTCTTTATAAACTGGTACAACCTGTTCTGCTTTCGTTCTATGAAGCATGAATTCTGCAATCAGAATTCTGTATGGGTCTTTCGAATGCCTCCATGGAAAATCCCTCCCATTGATTCTGTACCATTTGAATAATTTATTTCTTATGTAACTTAAACTATCCTGCATAGGTTATACCCGGTCTGTTTATATGTCCTGCAATTTTTGACTGAATATCTACAACAAGTTCTTTTCTGAAGCGATATAATGAAGTTTTATTATTAAGACTATCAAAGGTGATAGAAGAAAGATATCGCAGATCAAAAACAAAAAAACATAATTGTTTGTTAATTAAAAATATTGGAGTTTTATATATATAATCTGCTTTTTTTAAGATATTTCCATACTGTTCTAGCCATATAATGCCCGGTAAAATTCTATGAAATTTCCATTTTTTCTGTGCATAATCACAATATGGAGAGACTTCAAGAATTATATGATTTTCCTGTTTATTTAATTCTTTCTCTATATTATTGTTATTACACAAATTATTTATATCACACTTAATTAAAAACTCATTTTTATAAATGTTGCCCGGGATAACAGAATTATTCTGTTCATTTGCAATCAATAATCTTCTATTCAATTCTCCTTTTATTTCGTTTATATCAGTTAAATTAACAGTTTGATTATTAATAAAAGATTCATTCTTCTTAGTATTCTGTATCCTGTTCTCAATAATGTCCAACAGTAAATTATTAATTGCAAGCATTGCAGTTAAGTCAGAATTATTATTTGTCTGTTGACCTGCGTATGCTTCAGCAAGCATTCTTAATACTTGATTTATGTTTTGATTCCAGTTATCATCCCGTGTAATAATGGAACTTATTTCATTAACATTCCTACCAGCCGATTCATGAACAGTATTTTCCCACTCAAGAAAGAATCTAAATGCACCAAATTTTTTTATTGCTTCCAATAATTTCTCATTTATTATGTTGATATCAAATTCTTCTGAATCTTCTTTTTTACATTCTCTCTTTTCAAGGGTAAGTGTGAATAATGGTTTTGATGATAATCCTTTTTTAATTTCATCAATCAGTTCATCGTGTTTTGTCCAGGCAATTATTATATAAAGATCTGGCTTATCTCCAATAACTTTTTTTATTACATTAAAAAGGGCTGAAAGTTTTGTTTTTTCATTCTGAACACCTTCCATACCTTCGAGTTGAATATCAAGAAACATAATACGCACGTTATCAACTGGATTATCAGGAAGATTATCTTTATTTCCGTCAACATAAATAAAAGGAATGCGATGTTTTGATAAAACTTTCATTAAGGGGATTGCTTCTTCAATATTGTCATCAATTATTACCACCCTGCCGTTTAAGGGTAATACAAATCCACTGTCCTGAGTTGAATTTTCGCTTATTTTCATACTTCCTCCTTTTTAAAGGATAAAACAACTATCGCCCCCGATTTAAATTCTTCGGGAACACCAAAATCATTATAATCAGTTTCATCCGGAAATAACAATTTACCCTGATGTGCCAGCACAACCTCGCTCACTATATGAAGCCCGAGTCCCATACCATCTGGTTTTGCAGAAACAAATGGTTTAACCATTTCCTCAGCTGGCAAAGCAAAACCGCAACCATTATCAGCAATCACAATGGAAATGTGTTCTTTCGGATATACAACAAGATTTATAAATATCTTTTTTCTTTCCTCTGTCCCCTTCTTACTATAATCAAGCCACCATATGGAGTTATCAATAATATTCATCAGACTGTTTAAAAAAAGATTCCTGACAACAGAAAGGTCTATATTTCCACTGAAGTTTTTATATTCTTTTACTATTTCGATCTTATGGTATTCCAGTCTGTATTCCATATTGAATATGGCTTGGTCAATAATTTTAATAATACTTTCAATTTTCTTTCCTCTACTTCTGATAAGAGCAGAATAACCTTCGATTAAATTTGATAAATGTTTTACAAGTGTTTTAATTCTATCACCTGTAATTTCTTTATCGATAAGAATTTTTAGCTCTGATATAATTTTCTCCATTTCATGAACAACAACAGATAGATTCAGACCCGCACCTGCGGCTTTAAGAAGCGTTTCGCTTATTGATTCATAATCTTTTTCAATCCTATCAAGATATTTTATCAATTCTCTGCGTGTGGGCTCATCTTTAATTTTTTCTTCAATAGCATTCTTTAAGTCCCTGATGGAATTGACAACAGGTTGTGATTTTTCCTTTGACCCATAATAGGTTCTGATTTTTTCTTTATCAATATTTCTCTGATTTTCTATAACATTCAACAGATACAGGATGGAAGATTTAAATGTTAAGTATGCATCATTTTCTATAAAACCTTCCCTGTTTGTTTTTTCAATGAGATCGGTGCTTTTCAATCTATCAAGGTCAATGGCCGCCAGAATAAGGTTATTGCTTATCCTTTTTGCCGGAACATTTACCCTTCTTATATCCAGTTCCAGCCAGTCATTCTCCGGTTCTCCATAGTCATAGATTCTTATTCCATCTCTGTACACTCTAATCCCTCCATTGATTTTTAAGTATTCCTTTAAACCCTTTGTATCACTAACACCAAGTTTTAAAATTTTAGAATCCTGATCATATACGTATGCAGTAAATTTAATGGGACCTATTTTATATTTTCCGATATTTATGGAATTGTTATCTTTATCCACAATTTTTGAAATTTTTTTTATTTCCTCATTATTTTCATTAACCATTCTCTTCAGCAATTTATCCATTGTAATGTAGGGTCTGAATTCATATCTGAATTTTTTTATTCTATCATCTTCTATTTCAGCCTCAACAAAAAACAATGCATAATCCAGTATTTTATCAATTGTTATTAAACCTTCAATCCACTCTTTTTTATCGATTTCAAAATTAACGTTGAAGTTTTCATTTTTTGAAAAAGGATTGTTGAATGACATGATCGATCTATATATATTTTTTATTTCATCAGGACTCCATTTATTTTTCAATTTACTTATTATCAGTCTTGTTCCGGTTTGATTGATAAATACTTCCGGTTCTCTTTCAACAACTTCAATACCAATTTCATCAATATACCTGACATTCTCAAATCTATCCCAATCAATAAGAACATAAATTTCTTTTTTGTCTTCTTTTTTCGATATAATCTCTATTTTTCTACCAAGTTTGTGTACGGCAAATCTTCCAATACCTTTTTCTCCAAGGGGACGCCTTTTATACACAGGTGTCAGCTGATTATTTTCTATCATTTTCTTTTTATAATCGCTGCCTGCTTCCAGCCAGACATTTCTTATTATATCTGCATCCATTCCTGTTCCATTATCTTCAACTATTATCTGGCCTGCTTCAGGATTATCAACATTTTTCATAATTAAATTTACAGTGGAAGCATCCGCATCATAGGCATTTTTTATCAACTCAATAAGAGCAATGCTTTCGTTTTTAATAAGCTGTTCACCAAGCTGCTCTATCAATCGTGCTCTTACTTTGAATGTGTTTTCTTTCATATTAATAACCTTTTTATTTGTTTTGCGAGAGCCTGAGCCATTAATACCGGCACTGCGTTTCCAATCTGTCTGAAACAGGATGTTCTGCTTCCTTCAAAAAAATAATCATCAGGAAAACTCTGTATTCTTGCTGCCTCTCTTACAGAAAGAGAACGCGGGTTATCATAATCAGGATATATATAATAATGTCCATCTTTTGATAGATGCGATACAATGGTGTGAGAAATACCATCCAGATTTAAAACCCTGAATCTATCAATAAATGAAACCTGGTTCTTATGAGTTTTCAGATGTTCCGGTAATTCTGTATACTTTAATTGCCTGCCTTCTTTCAAAAATGTCCTGATGGCCAGTTTATATATTTCCTTATCGTTTTTATTTATCGGTCTTGTAATATGCAATGTTGTAAAATCAAGACCATTTCTTATTCCTGTTTTCTTCAAATAGTCATTTTCCTTTTTTGTGTAAAAAAATGTTCTTTTATCTGTATCAATTACCGCTTCTGGCAAATCGCAAAAAAGATCTTTTAAATTAGATCCTGAAATTAAACCAGGATCTGGTTCAGGAAAAACGAATTTCTTATTATGTTTTATACCCACTATAAAAACTCTTTTTCTATTCTGCAGAACTCCATAATCATAAGCATTCAATATCTTAAAGGAAATACCATATTCAAGTTTTTCAAATCCTGAAATCATTTCTTCAAAATATCTACCGCCATCTGCCGATAAAAGCCCGGGAACATTTTCAAAAATAAACATAGAGGGAGTGTATTTTTCTATAAATTTAATATAAAACTTGAAAAGGTAGTTCCGATTATCATTTTTTACTTTTTCTCCTATTCTGCTTCTTCCAGCTAAAGAATATGCCTGACATGGTGGTCCACCAAGAATTATATCAACTTTATTTCCGCAAAGAAATTCATCTATTCTATTAAAAATAACATCAATTGTATATTCGTTTATTTCTTCATTAAGAATCTTTTTCAAAAACCCGTCAGGAATATGACTATAAAATTCATCCCCTGTTAATTTATCCTGCAGATAATCTCTGTATATATCCAGATTATTTGTTTCCTTTAAATACCAGTATGCCATCCGTGTTTGAAGAGTATGGCAGGCGTCTTTTTCTTTTTCGACAAAAGCAACAGGTTGAAATCCTTCCCTTATAAAACCTTCAGACAATCCGCCAGCGCCAGCAAACAGGTCTAAAAATGTTTTTATCTCACCTCTCATTATATTCTTCTTACTTTTTCTCCGTGAAACCGGGGACTAATTCACAGAATTATTCAAATAATAAGTTCTCCGTTTCGTTCACCCCGGTTTCCTCCGGTTATTTTTATTAACAAATTTAAAAGTTATCTACTTCCCCCCACCCCCCTTATTAACATATTTATAAACATCATATGTTAATTTTACAATACAAATCTAAAGGAATTCTCCGTGGTGAGAAAGTTTTGACGACAGAGAGCGTAGCAGCACTAACGCTGCAGATATACTCGTCTTAATCCTTGTTGTAAGGGATAATAGTACATGACATGTAATTTTTTAATTTGTTAATTTTCATTCATTTATATTCAAAATGATGTATTTTATCTTCATTTACCCAAAAATATCATGCCTTTTTGGTAAATGTAAGGTTAAACAAAATTATGAGATTTGTTTAAAAACATCGTATTGGGGGAATTTTTTTGGAAAATCTACATTACTGTCCAATTATTATCGGTTGACAATTATTATGCACCCCGTCTAAACGGACACTCCTCATCAACAACCTCCCCCCGTCCTAACGGCCACCCCTCTCCTTTGTAAGGAGAGGGGCCGGGGGTGAGGATAGAAAGGATGAGGGGCCGGGGGTGAGGCGATTTAAAAACATCCTAATGGTGTTGAATATTAAAGATTATTCTGTGCTTGTCAATTTTTAGGATCACTATCTGCGAATGATATTACAGCATACCAAAAATACTTTGGGCTGTGCGGGTTTGATATTCTTATATCCTTCCTCCCTGTGATTTTTGCTTCGTTTTGTCCGTGATTAACAAAATATACTACATCTGATAACAAAATGTACTTCTGGTAAACATATCGTGCAGTACAATGATACAAAAATAAAGTAGTAGATTTACTATACGTATTACTTTTGAGCCTGTGGTGGGCTGGTAATAAATTGTTTAAACTTTAAAATACATCCTATGAGAAAGTCGGTTCTGTGGATTGCTTTGGTATTATGTTGTTTTGCGGGGATTTCTTGCAAAAACATTGTGTTGCACGAGAATGAATTAGTCATAAAGCTTGACCCTCGTCGGGCAGCTGGTGCTCAAAAAATGAAAGTAGTATTTGTTACGGATAAAGTAGTACGCGTAATAGCGAGTCCTACTGGTGATTTTGCGCAGGATACAAGTCTGATGGTATTGCAGAAGGCATATCAGCCGGTTCGAACCACCTTTCGGCGCAGCAATGATACGTTGTATTTTTCCAGTCAAAGGCTTACGGTGAGGATTGTTCTGCCAGATGCCAAAGTAGCCTTTCTTGATTCTGCTGGTAACACATTACTGACAGAATATGATAAGGTAAGTAGGGTATTTACGCCCGTCACTATCGAGGGTAAGCATTTTTATAGCATTCAGCAGATATTCGATTCGCCTGCCGATGAAGCATTTTATGGGCTGGGGCAACATCAGGATGGCTGGATGAATTATAAAGGGAAAGATGTGGATTTGTATCAGTACAATTCCAAAGTATCCATTCCCTTTGTGGTATCCTCGAAAAAATATGGATTGTTATGGGATAATTATTCGCAGAGTCGTTTTGGCGACAGCCGCGAATACGAACCAATCTCGAAATTTAAACTTTATACCCCCAACAAGAAGGAAGGCGGGCTTGAAGCCAGATATTATGCCAAAACAGATACTAACAAAGTTTTTGTTGTGCGGTCGGAATCGGATTTAACCTACGAATTTTTGACCGATTTACACAAACTACCGGCGGGTGTTCCCCTTAACGAGGCCAGGGTTAGGTGGACGGGGTATATCGAGTCCGATACTACCGGTGAACATAAATTTCGCTTATATGCTGCCGGTTATATCAAGATGTGGGTAGAAGGTACGCTGGTCGTTGATCGCTGGCGTCAGGCATGGAACCCTACGGCCAACTATTTTACCTGGTCCATGGAAAAAGGGAAAAAATATGCTATCCGAATAGAATGGGACCCCGATGGTGGGGAATCGTATCTGGGTTTGCGGGCACTTAAACCACTGCCCGATGATTTACAAAACAAACTTTCGTTGTGGTCCGAAGTAGCCCATCAAATCGATTACTACTTTATTGCCGGAGATAATATGGATGATGTTATTCATGGTTATCGTACTATTACTGGTAAGGCCCCCATTATGCCTAAATGGGCATTGGGTTTCTGGCAAAGTCGGGAACGTTATAAAACTCAGGATGAACTATTGAATGTGGTAGCCGAATACCGTAAAAGGCAGATACCTTTTGATAACATTGTGCTTGACTGGTTTTATTGGCCACAGGATAAATGGGGAAGTCATGATTTTGATTCTGCTCGCTTTCCCGACCCCGTGGGGATGATCAATAAATTACACAACGAGTATCATGCGCATATCATGATTTCGGTATGGGGTAAATTTTATGAAGGGATTGAGAATTACAAAAAACTTGATGAAAAAGGTTATTTGTATCGCGATAACATTTTGAAGGGAAGGAAGGATTGGGTATATCCGGGGTATAAGAACACATTTTACGATGCCATGAATCCCGATGCCCGGAAGATGTTCTGGGAGATGATGCGAGAAAAGCTATACACCAAAGGTATTGATGCCTGGTGGATGGATGCTTCGGAGCCGGATATTCATTCGAATTTACCCCCCGAAGAGCGTAAGGCGTTTATGAATCCTACTGCTTTGGGGCCTGGGGCTCAATATTTCAATGCTTATCCGCTGTGCAATGCTTTGGGTATTTATGAGGGGCAACGTTCGGTCAACCCCGATCAGCGTGTATTCATTCTTACTCGTTCGGCCTATGCGGGTCAACAACGATACGCTGCTGCTACCTGGAGCGGTGATGTGGGCGCCCGATGGGAAGAGCTAAAATTGCAAATCCCCGCTGGCTTAAATTTCTGCATTGCAGGAATTCCATACTGGACTACGGATATAGGAGGATTTGCCGTAGAACGAAAATACGAACAGGCTACAGGAACCCTACTCGAAGATTGGCGCGAACGCAATACCCGATGGTTTCAATATGGTACCTTCTGCCCAATTTTCAGGGTACACGGACAGTTCCCTTATCGCGAGATTTTCAACATAGCTCCTGAGGGACACCAGGCCTATCGTACAATGGTCAATTTTGTTGAGTTGCGGTATCGCCTGATGCCTTACATATATTCGCTGGCTGCTTCGGTGTATTTCGACGATTATACCATCATGCGTCCGCTGGTTATGGATTTTCTTGACGACAAAACTGTATATGATATCGCCGATCAGTTCATGTTCGGTCCGGCTCTGATGGTTTGTCCAGTATATCAGCCCGGCCAGCGTAGCCGTAAGGTGTATCTACCCGATGCAAAAGGCTGGTACGATCTTTATTCGGGTAAATTCTTTGCAGGTAAACAAACTACGGATATGCCCGCTCCCTACGAACGGATTCCTCTACTTGTCAAAGCTGGTTCTATCATCCCCGTTGGCCCGAAAATTCAATATGCACTCCAGAAAACTAATGAACCTATCGATATTTATGTGTATACGGGTGACGATGCTAATTTTTCGCTTTACTTCGATGACGGAGTAACCTATCAGTACGAAAAAGGAAAATACTTGCGTATTCCTCTTACCTACTCCGAACAAAACCAGACCCTTACCATTGGCAAGGCAGTGGGTAATATGGGGGAATTTTTTGACCATTTGCCCTTGCGTATTATTCTCATAACCCCCACAAGTCCCAAAGCATTGCTAAATAATACCAACTATCAAGCAATTGACTATACGGGTTCGGAAGTTACGGTTAAATTTTCTGGAAGGAAATAATGAAACTCAATCGTTTTCAGCTATGGGCAAAATAAAATTATTGTTTTTTATCATCATGCTGATAGGAACGAAGGTGTATCCTTCTGAACGTATCAGGTTTACTAGAGAATGGAAATTTTTTCTAGGCGATACGATTGGTGCTCACGACCCTAATTTAAATGATGCTGGATGGCGTGTTTTAAACCTCCCGCACGACTGGAGCATTGAGGGGGAATTTTCGGAACAACATCCGGCCACTCCGGGTGGCGGCGCTTTGCCCGGTGGTGTAGGATGGTACCGTAAAACATTTTCCATTGAAAATAAGGACAAGGATTTCCTGTTTTTTATTGATTTTGATGGGGTGTATCGCAATGCTGAAGTGTGGATTAATGGCCATTATCTGGGAAAACGTCCCTATGGCTATGCTTCGTTTCGTTATGCGCTTACGCCCTATCTTTTTTATGGACAAAAGAAAAATGTCATTGCTGTACGGGTCGATAATTCCAAACAGCCCAATTCCCGTTGGTATAGCGGTAGTGGCATTTATCGCAATGTTTGGTTGGTTAAAAAATCGAAGTTATACATCGATCATTGGGGTATTTATGTGACCACTCCCGAAGTTTCATCCCACTTTGCTACTATAGCCGTACAAACTGAGATTAAAAATGTTACCGGTCAAAATAGCAGGATTGAACTTCGCCAGACTTTGTTGGATGCTGCGGGGAAAAAAGTAGCACAGGTATCGGATAAATATGAGCTGTCGGATGATAGCAGTTTGGTTGCCCGGCAGATGATGAAAGTAAATGAACCCCAATTGTGGTCAATAGAAAATCCCTATTTGTATCGACTTAAAACCGAAGTATACGTAGGAAGCAAAGTTGTCGACGAGCAATTGACCCCTGTTGGTGTTCGTTATTTTGCATTTGATGCAGAGCAGGGTTTCTTTTTAAATGGCAAATCCTTAAAAATTAATGGGGTTTGCAATCATCACGATCTTGGCTGTTTGGGAGCTGCTATTAACAAAAGGGCACTCGAACGTCAGCTCGAGATTCTTAAAGCCATGGGAGCCAATGCTATACGTACTTCCCATAATCCTCCTGCCCCCGAATTACTTGAACTGTGCGACAGCATGGGTTTTCTGGTTATGGACGAGGCTTTTGACATGTGGCGAAAAAAGAAAACCGAATTCGACTATGCGATCGACTTTGACCAATGGCACGAACGCGACCTTGTCGATATGGTTCGGCGCGACCGCAACCACCCTTCGGTGATCATCTGGAGCATCGGCAATGAGATTCTTGAGCAGTGGGATTCGACCGGTATTGAACTTGCACGCCGCTTAGCCAATATTGTTCGACAATATGATACTACCCGTCCTATTACTTCGGCTTGTAATGATCCACAACCCCATAATTTTATAATTCAGTCAGGGGCACTCGATCTTATTGGATATAATTATCATCACCAAAAATTTACCGATTTTCATAAAGATTTTCCAGGTGCTAAATTTATTGCTTCTGAAACGGTTTCGGCCCTGGCCACACGCGATGCCTACGATATGCCTTCCGATAGCATTCGACGTTGGCCATTTCGTTGGGACCAACCTTTTACCGCTGGAAATCCCGACTTCACCTGCTCTTCGTACGATAATTGCAGTGCACCCTGGGGGTCTACACACGAGGAAACCTGGAGTGTCATAAAAAAATACCCTTATCTTTCGGGTCAGTTTATATGGACAGGTTTCGATTATCTGGGTGAGCCCACTCCTTATTCCTGGCCAGCACGTAGCTCTTATTTCGGCATCATCGATTTAGCCGGATTTCCTAAGAATACCTACTATCTCTATCAAAGTGAATGGACAAAACAGCCTGTTTTGCACGTATTTCCACACTGGAACTGGAAAGCTGGAGATACAGTCGATGTTTGGGTTTATACCAACCAGCAAGCTGTTGAGCTGTTCCTGAACGGAAAATCGATGGGGAAAAAAGTAAAGGGTGCTGACGATTTGCACCTGAGCTGGCGTGTTATCTACGAACCGGGGCAAATACTTGCAGTAGCCAGTGTGGATGGCAGGGAAACCTTACGAAAAGAAATTAGAACTGCCGGTAATCCCGCCAGAATATTGTTGGAACCCGATCGGCAAATTATCCAGGCCGATGGTGAAGATCTTTCCTTTATTAAGGTAACCGTTGTAGATTCAGTAGGTATTCGTGTTCCTTATGCCGACAATTTGATTCAATTTTCCGTCGAAGGCAATGGTTTTATTGCAGGAGTGGACAATGGCTGTCAAACCAGCCACGAGCCCTTTAAAGCCAATTATCGTAAGGCTTTTCATGGTTTGTGCCTTGTGGTAATCCAATCGAACGGTCAGAAAGGTGCAATACGCCTAACAGCTACGGCGAAAGGACTTCAATCCAATACGGTAACCATCCAAGCCAAATAATACAAACTATTAACTAACTAATGCTCACATGCTATGAGAGAAAAACAAAGCTACACACTTAATGCAAGGTCGGTAAAAAGCTTACTGACAGGTTTTCTGTTGCTGTTATTGGCAACTTTTACGGGATTTTCGCAGGACCGGGTGGTCACAGGAACAGTTAGCGATGCTACTGGAATGGCCATGCCCGGGGTGAATGTAGTAATCAAAGGTACAACCATTGGGGCGGTAACCGATGCCAATGGCAGGTACTCCATAAAAGTACCTTCGGCTGAATCGATACTGGTTTTTTCGTTTATTGGTTATCAAAGCAGCGAGGTACTGGTTGGAGATCAAACCACTGTGAATGTTACGCTTAACGAGGAAGTCAGCCAGCTCGATGAGGTGGTAGTGGTGGGATATGGTACCATGAAAAAGAAACTGGTAACGGGTGCAACGGTACATGTTAGCAGCGCCGATATTGCCAATCGACCCTCGCTACGCGTTGAGCAAGCCTTACAGGGTTTGTCGGCGGGTGTAATGGTTAGTGCAGTCTCGGGTCAGCCTGGTTCCGATTTAAAGGTTCGTGTACGTGGTATCGGAACCATTGGCGATGCCAGTCCCCTATATGTGGTCGATGGAGTCCCCGTTAGCGACATCTCATTCCTCGACCCTTCTAACATCGAGTCGATCGATATCCTTAAGGATGCAGCCTCGGGTGCTATTTATGGCGTACGAGCAGCAAATGGTGTGGTACTGATTACTACCAAAAAAGGAAAAAGCGGTACCATGACTGTGGCATATGATGGATATTACGGAGTACAATATCTCATTAAGCAAATTAAATTGCTCAATGGCGACCAGTACCTCGATTATATGCTCGATGCATATACTAATGCTAAAAAAACTAAGATACCGTTTCCTACCGATGGTCAGGGAAATTATACACAGGAATTTCTCGAAACCAACACCAACTGGCAAGATTATTTGTTTCGCGAAGGGGCGCCCATTCAAAGCCATACCATATCTTTTGATGGTGGAAACGAGGTAAGCATGTATTCGGCGGGTGGAACCTATTTCCGGCAGGAAGGTATTGCTGGTGCCAAGGATATGTCGTATTTCGAACGCATTAGCGGTCGCATCAATTCCAATCACAAGGTTAAGGAATATCTTACCTTTGGTGAAAATATTACCATATCCTACAAACGTTCGCGTGGGGTAGGTGTGGGCAACATTTATAGCAATACAATTCGCGGTTTCTTGAATGCTTCGCCTAAATTTAAAGCTCTCGATACCGCCTATGCTGACGGATTTGGTCGTTCCTATAATACCGACGAAACTAACCCTTATGGCAATATGATTTTCAATAACAATAACATCTCCCGAAATTACAATGTAGTTGGGGATGCTTATCTTGTTGTTGAACCCTTAAAAGGACTTAAAATTAAATCAGATATCGGAATCAACCTGGGACAAAACGAATACAACAGCTATACGCCAGTGTATCAGCTGTCGACTCTCGATCTTAACACCCGTTCAACCGCTACCCAAAGCATGCGTAGGGATTTTTCCTATAACTGGGAAAATACAGTATCGTACAGTAAAGTATTGGGACAGCATAGCATCGAATTGATGGCTGGTAGTACGGTCAACGAATATTCAGCTTACTGGGTAGGTGGTTCAAAACAAGAACTGGTTATCGACGATTTCAACCATGCCATCATCGATAATGCCAAATTCGACAGTACTCGCAATGTGTATGGTGCGAAGGCAGATGATGCCCTGCTATCATATTTTGGACGTATCAATTATAATTTTAATGAAGAAGTTCCCCTCACATTTACCTATAGGCGCGATGGTTCTACTCGTTTTGGGCCTGCCAATCGTTGGGGTAACTTTTTCTCGGCTTCTGCGGGATGGATTATCTCCCAGCGCGAATTTTTCAAAAATAGCCTTGGAAATGTTATCGATTATTGCAAGATACGCGTTAGCTGGGGACAGAATGGAAATGACCGAATACCCGCCTTTGCTTATTTATCGCTTATCGATTTTAACAATAAATACTATTACTTCGGTGATCAGGAAGCCCAAAGCGTAGGTGCAGCACCATCGATGATAGAAAATGCTAAACTTCGCTGGGAAAGTGCCGAGCAGTGGAATCTTGGGGCCGACTTTCGTATTCTGAAAGATTTTTCCCTTGCCTTCGATTGGTACGATAAGCGACAGAAAGGATGGCTAATCCGAAAACCCGTTCTATTGGTCGTTGGAGTTTTGTCCGATAGCGAATACCCCATCGTTAATGGAGGAGATGTACGTAATCGGGGCGTTGAGTTAGAACTTGGTTATACAAAGTCGGTTGGTGAATTGCAAATTTCCGTTAAGGCAAATGTTGCTAAAAACAAGAACGAAGTTATTGATATTCCTACCGAAGAAGGTATTATTCATGGACAGTCCAGTGTACTGTACAACGGCAGTGAAGAATTCTACCGGGCACAAACAGGTTATCCTCTGGGTTACTTCTATGGCTACAAAACCAATGGTATTTTCCAGAACGCCGACGAGATTCAGTCGTACGTTGGCGTTGATTCGGCCGGAAATACCATTCTGGGTTCTAATGGTAAACCTGTGCTTATTCAACCCAAGGCTCAACCTGGTGATGTGCGTTTTGTCGACCTCAATAAAGATGGAAAAATAGATGAAAAAGATAAGACCATGATTGGTAATCCTTATCCCGATTATACCTATGGTCTCAACTTTAACATGGCCTACAAGGGATTTGATTTTGGATTTACCCTGCAGGGCGTATATGGCAACGATATTGTTTATGGTGTACGCGTGATGGACCGTGAATATGCCAACTGGGATAGCGAAATGCTCAATCGCTGGCGGGGTGAAGGAACATCGAATCGTATACCCCGTGCATACGCAGGTATCGATCCTAATTTAAACTGGAAACGTATTTCTGACCTTTATATTAACGATGGATCATACATGAAGGTACGTAATATTACGGTTGGCTACGATTTTGGTCGCTTAATCAAAGGACCAATAAAACAATGCCGTTTGTATTTTACCGTAGCCAATGCATTTGTATTTACCAGCTATAAGGGTCTCGATCCAGAAGTGGGCTACGGTGCTACATCCACTTACGAAAGCATGTCGTCGGGTATCGACCTGGGGACTTATCCACAACCCCGCCAGTATATGCTCGGTTTAAATCTCAAATTTTAATTCGTTGAACTTTAAAATGGCTAACTATGAAGAAAATTAAATATTTTATCCTGCTAATGGGCATAATTGGGTTAGCATCCTGCAGCGAGGATATACTCGACAAGCAGCCCTATAGCCAGCTTACCAGTGCATCTTTTTATAGTACCCCTGAGGAAATAGATCAGGCTCTTACCGCTACTTACGATATGCTCCAGCGCGACGATTGGAATGCCTTTATTATTGTATCGGAATGGATGTCCGATAATTGTACAGCCGGTGGAGGGGTAAATGATAGTCCTGGACAAAACGAATATGACGAGTTTTATTGTGTCGATCAGGACCTGAACAAAATTCACTGGCAAAATTGTTATGTGGGAATAAAAAGAGCCAATTTGGTCATTGAAAATATCGATAAGCCCGCATGGAAAAGTAACCAGTTACAGTTGAAAAATCGATATCTTTCCGAAGCTCGTTTTTTGAGAGCCTACTTTTATTATAGGCTGGTTCTACTATTTGAAAATGTACCGCTGGTCACCACGGTACTTGCTCCCGAGGATGCCGAAAAAATTCTGCAGGCTAAACCCGATGAGGTATATGCTTTTATTGCCAACGATTTAAAGTTTGCTATTGAGAATCTACCGGCTACCCCATTTTCGGCCATGCGACCTACCGATTATGGACGTGTTACTCGATGGGCTGCTGAGGCTATGATGGCAAGGGTATGGTTGTTCTATACCGGTTATTACAAAAAAACCGAACTTGCCGGCCTGACTAAAAATACGATTACAGGATATATCGATGATATCGTTGATAATAGTGGACATCAGCTTTTGAGCAATTTTGAAGACCTCTGGTTGTATTCAAGCCTAACCAATCCTGCTTATACCGAATTTCATGCAGAAAATGTATTTTCGATAAAATATACCTATCAAGGGATGGGCCAATGGGGGCAAAACGATGGTAGTCGCTGGCAGGTGATGATAGCTGCCCGCAATAAAAACTATCCTCCTTATGCTAAGGGATGGGCGCTGGCACCCGTCAACAAGTCGCTTTACGATGCATACGATCCTGCTGATGTGCGTAGAGATGGTACCATTATCAACTGGGACGCCTTATTGGGGCCAGGTGTGTACGACATCAGCGACCAGCGTAATCCTACAGGCTTTGGATGGCGTAAGTATGCTCCGCTGGCACTCAACGAAAGTCAAACCGATGTGGAAAGTAAGGGAGGTAATTTTATGATCGATAATTATCAGGATGAATATGTGATACGGTATGCCGATGTCCTGCTGATGGGTGCCGAATTGCATCTGGGGGATGGAAGTGGTAAAGATTTGGCCTACTTCAACCAGGTACATACCCGTGCTGGCTTGCCTGCAAAGGCTACAATAACGTTCAATGATATTATGCAGGAACGTCGTTTTGAATTTGCGCTGGAAGGATTGCGTTACTGGGACCTGCTTCGACAGGGACTTGATGTGGCCGAAAAACAGATTGAAGAAAATAGTATACAATATCCTGTGGACTTTCCCCGCGAATACGGATTTACTGGTTTCCTGAAAATTCCAGAAACCCAAATTGTAAATTCCAATGGTCTTTACAAGCAAAATGCTTTTTGGGATACTCCCGAAAGTCTATCCAACCGTCTGAGCCAATAATTGTAAGTTTGTTGTTTAAAACCAAAAAGCCTGCATCAACGTGTTGCAGGCTTTTTGTGTTATCTACCTAAAAAGACCTTCATCCTCATCGCGCTATAATAAATCTGCTTACTGCTGTAGTATTGTTGGTATGTATTTTCAGGATGTACATACCGGGTGTAAGTTCACTTACATCAATTTTTAAGTTGTTATTTTCGAAACGATGTGTCTGTGATCTATTTTGGGCAATTCTGGTACCCATCATATCGGTAATCTCCCAGCGTAGATTGGTTGACTTTTCAAGATTTAGCGTCACATAGAGGTAATCAGAAGCGGGTTGGGGATATATGCTAAGCGATTTTTTTGTAATATCTTTCATTGTTGTCCGGTAAAAAAATTACCGGGCAGTATTTTTGAGATACCACCCGGAATGTCTACTTTTGAGTCATAACCAAAAAAAGTGAGACATGAACAAAAATAAGAATTTTATCGGACAGCCAGCTGAGCGACGCAGACATGAAACGACTTTACATTATGGATTCCACCACCATCACGCTGTTTAAGGATATCCTTCGGGGTGTTGGGCGCCAACCGAAGGAGGGTAGGAAGAAGGGAGGCATAAAAGCCCATACCATCATCAAGGTCAGTGATAATGTTCCCTGTCTGATACGATACAGCGAGGCTGTAAGGCACGACCATATGTTCTTGCAGGAGGTGCATAGGCTACCCGTAGGTTCTATCATCACCTTTGACAAGGGATACGTGGACTACGCCCAGTACGAGGCATTTACGAAAGAGGGGATTTGGTACGTGACTCGTCTGCGGGAGAACGCTATTTATCAGGCCGGAGGGGAGAATGATATCCCGGAAAACGCCGACTCTGGCGTGCTGAAGGATGAGGAGGTCATCCTTTACTATGGAGATGGCAAGAAACAAGAGCATCGTGCGCGACGTATAGCTTACTGGGACAGCGCAAATAGTAGGTTATTCGAGTTCATAACGAATAATTTTGAGCTTCCAGCCGAGAAGGTAGCGATAATCTATAAAAAACGTTGGCAAATAGAACTCCTCTTCAAGCAACTCAAGCAGAACTTTCCCCTTAAATATTTTCTGGGCGACAATGAAAACGCTATTGAGATTCAGCTATGGGCGGCCATGCTTGCCAACTTGATAATCACGCTTGTAAAGAGCATGGTAAAACGCAGCTGGGCATTTTCCAACCTTGTGTCCGTGATTCGACAACAGCTGATGAGTTATATCAGCGTCTACCGCTTTCTGGAAGATCCCGAGGGTAGCTGGAGGGCCATAATTAAAGAAAACCATGCAAAGTATCAAAACTCCCTATTCCCAGAAATGAAGGGGGCTTACTTTTGAAAAGCTAAGCTACTATACTTGATTATTAAATAGTTACATTCGTAAAAATGAATTTTTTAGGATTTACCGGACAACAGTGATTTTTTATGTGTTTTGATATTTCTCATCCCTATAAATACTGCTTTCTTATATGGTTCTGTTCCTCCAGCAATAGTACCTCTTTCAGTTGAATTTTCTTCAATTTCTTCATCAGTTAATTCATCAAAGCAATAGGCCAATTTTGTGGAATTATCTAACAATTTAAATACTTTCATAAAAATAGGATCAGACTTTAAGGGATCATAATAGCTTTTAAATTTAATAAAATTTTGAGGATTTTTGAAACAGTTCTCATCAATATACTTCCCCTCCTCCTCATCCTCCAGCCAGGCGAACCATACCCGCTGGGGGTTGTGGATAAGGTCCCATTGGTATTTATACAGCGCGGTTGCCTCTTGTCCCGAATAATCCATCAGATTATCCGTGGTGCCCAGGGGAAGTATGTAGGTATTTTCTTCGCTGAAGGTGTGGCGGAGGGTGAAGAGGCCGTGCGCTACCTCATGGGCTATTGTGCGGGAGAGGGTAGTGGTAGCGCTGCCCGTGGCCTGGACAAATACAAAGCCAAACTGCTTGTTGAAGGGCATAAAACCCTGTAGGAGATTGTCGCTGCAGGGAAG
>Ga0209720_1000806_pt1 | contig 30273 bp, 27 predicted proteins | sample AD_JPNMR3_MetaG_FD_184426 | JGI IMG/M metagenome (GOLD analysis project Ga0209720, IMG submission 184426) | Active sludge microbial communities of municipal wastewater-treating anaerobic digesters from Japan - AD_JPNMR3_MetaG (SPAdes) (version 2) | ecosystem: Engineered > Bioreactor > Anaerobic... | reverse complement strand
CTTTTACCCCCTTTTGTATAAAAATTCTCCCATTCCTTTAAAATCTTATTACTCGTTTTATTTAAAATTTCCCCTTTTACTTCCTGCCCATCTTTATTATAGTAAAAAATATATACTTCATCTTTTAATGTATAACACTCTTTTGACATTATCCCTTTTTCTGAAAGAAAAGCCTCCCAATAGACAATTCTACCATCCGGATATTTTCTTTCTATCTGTTTTATCTTAAATTGATTATCATATCTATATTTTATTGTAGTCTTCTGTTTATTCAAAATATTAATTATCTCTTCATATTCTACAAGCCCATCTTTATTGTATGTATAATTTATCTCTTTTATTAAAGAACCGTTTTTATATTCTAACTGTCGTATTTTATGTCTATTAGGATTGTAATAATATTCTTCCATTATAATATTTTCTTTAAAATATTTTTCATTATATAAAATATTATCATTATAAAAATATTCCCATCTTTTTAACTCTTTGCCATCTTTTAAGAGTATTTTTTTAGTAATTTTACCTTCTTTATAAAATTCTTTAAGAATATATTTATAATTTTTTATCTCACTTGGATTTATCTCAACAAGAGAAAGACCATTAACATTGGAACGAAATAATTTTATCTCCTGAGAATTGATCTTGATAACAAAAAGGATAAAAAGACTAACTAAAAATTTTTTCAATAAATTCATTTTTCTTAAAAACTTCTATTGCATCTATTTTCTCACCGGTTCCAAGAAAGAAAAAAGGTATTTTTAATTTCTGTTGAATTGTAAATATGATTCCACCCTTTGATTGAGAGTCATACTTTGTCATCATAATTCCATCCACCCCAATTGCAGAATGAAATGCTTCTGCCTGTAAAAATGCATTCTGACCTGTTGTGCCATCAATGATAAGCCAGTTATTTTTTATAAAATTTCCCTTGCTTTTAATAATTCTCTCTATCTTTTTTAATTCTTCCATAAGATTGCTTTTTGTATGGAGTCTACCTGCTGTATCAATGAGAAGTAAATCAACACCCCTTGCCTTTGCAGAATCAATTGCGTCAAATACAACACTTGCAGGATCAGCCCCTTCACCCTGTTTTATAATGGGGATATCCAGTCTTTTTGCCCAGTTTGTTAGTTGTTCTGTTGCCGCTGCTCTGAAAGTATCTGCTGCTGCTATCAAAACCTTAAATTCTCTTTTAAGATAGTAGTTAGCAAGTTTTGCAATAGAAGTTGTTTTACCAACACCATTTGCTCCAAGAACCATAACAACATTAAGTTCGCCTCTCTCTATTATCGGGTATTTATCTATTATAAAGTTGGATAGTTCATTTTTTAAGAAATCTATTGCCTTCTCAATATCGCCAATATTTTTGCTCTTTAATTTTTCAATTAATTGATAGCTTATATTAGCACCTATATCTGCACCTATTAAAATCTCCTCTATTTTATCAATATCTTCCTGAGATAAAATTTTACCACCAAATAATTTTCTTAATCTCTGGCCGAGTGTAAGATTCTCATTTTTTTTACCAAAAAGTCCCATTGTTACATCCTGTCTAAAAATCTTTTTTTATTTATATATCGAAATTTCTTTATTTTGTCAAAAAAAATAGATGCTGTTTTTAACGGCATTCTTTAGGGAAGTTTAAATATCAAACTACCTATGCCAGAAAAAATATATCTTCTATCTTGAGGTAATAATATAATAAATAATAGTTATTTTATAGGGATATCCCCCTTCCTCTTTATTATAATTAAAACTTTAATCTAAAACTAAAATTTTTCTCTGCTATTAAAAAAATTTTAATTATTATTATTTCTAAGTACTAAATTTCAACTTATCATCTTCACAATCTATGGTCACAATACTATCTTTTTTTACTATGCCATCAAGAATTAAATCAGTAAGTTTATCTTTTACCTCTTCCTGAATTACTCTTGCCATTGGTCGAGCACCAAGTAGAATATCAAAACCCTTTTTAGCAATATAGGAAATTGCCTTTTCTGTTATATTTATCTTTATCTTCTTTTCTTTTAGCTGATCCTCAAGTTCCTTTATAAATTTCAAAACTATCTTATTTATTGCATCCTGACTAAGACTATTAAATACAACTATCTCATCCAATCTGTTTCTAAATTCTGGACTGAATGTATCTTTTACTGCTGTCATCGGATCCCCCTTTATCAGATTACCTTCAACACTATTATTAAATCCTATTTTAAAACTGTTCATCTCTCTTGATCCTACATTTGAAGTCATTATTAAAATAACATTTCTAAAATCTGCTGTTCTTCCAGTCCTATCTGTTATTGAGGCATGATCCATTATTTGTAGCAAAGCATTAAATATATTTGGATGAGCCTTTTCTATCTCATCCAATAACAAAACAGAATGAGGATTCTTAATAATTACATCAGTTAATGCAGCACCCTGCTCATATCCAACATAACCAGGAGGCGAACCTAATAATCTTGATATAGAATATTCCTCCATATATTCTGACATATCAAACCTTATCAATTTTATACCCAATTCTCTTGCAAGTACTCTACACAATTCTGTCTTACCAACCCCAGTTGGCCCTATAAAAAGAAAAGATCCTATAGGTTTTTCTGGATGACCTAACCCTACCCTATGTCTTTTAATAGCATTGACAATACTATTAATCGCTTTATCCTGTCCATATATATACTTCTTTAATTCTGTGGCAAGATCTTTAAGATTATTCTGTTCATCTTTATCGATTGTCTTAACTGGAATTTGGGCAATTCTTGATACAAGATTCTCTATATCTTTGATTGTGACAACTTTCTGACCAGGATGGTAGAGACTCACATACGCACCAGCCTCATCTAAAAGATCTATTGCTTTATCTGGTAAATGTCTATCATTTATAAACTTGGCAGAAAGTTCAGCACATGCTTTTATAGCATTTTCAGAATATTTTACCTGATGATATTCTTCATATCTATCTTTAATACCCTCAAGTATTTTTATTGTATCTTCTACCGATGGCTCTTTAATATCTATTTTTTGAAATCTTCTGCTAAGAGCCCTATCTTTTTCAAAATATTGTTTATACTCCTGATAAGTAGTAGCACCAATACATCTAAAATCAGATGAAACAAGAAACGGTTTTATCAGATTAGAGGCATCCATACTACCACCAGAGACTGCACCAGCACCAACTATTGTATGAATCTCATCTATAAAAATAATGCATTTTTTTAACTGACTTATTGCCTTTAATACTCCTTTAAATCTCTCTTCAAACTCCCCTCTATATTTAGTACCTGCAAGTATTGCACCTATATCAATTGCAAATATCTTATAATCTTTTAATTTGTCTGGAACCTTATTTTGAACAATTAACTGAGCAAGACCTTCAGTAATTGCAGTCTTACCTACCCCAGGTTCACCTACATGAACAGGATTATTTTTTTGTCTCCTACATAGAATCTCTATTGTTCTTTTTATTTCATTCTCTCTTCCTATTAATTTATCATATTTACCGAGTCGTGCATTTTCAGTCATATTAATTGTATATTTTTCTAAATATTTATTGAGAGCCTTATCATTTTGTTGTTTCTGATTATTTCTATCTCTATTATTATTTAATTCATTACTCTCGTCAATATCTTCCTCCTCTTCTCTAAAATCAAAGGCTGGCTCTTCATTATTACTTACTGTACCATGGGAGACATATTCCATTATGCTTAATTTCGTTAATCCACTTTTTTCTAAAAAATATTTTGAAAAACTCTCTTCTTCATCAAACATTGATATAATTATATCACCTATCTCTATCTCTTTCTTTTCAGCACTCTGAGCTAAAATAAAGGCTCTCTGCATTACTCTCTGAAATGTTAATGTCTGTTGAGGTTCATAATCGTCACTCTCTGATTTTTCAAGAGTATCAAGATATTCAGTAAGATTTTTCTTTAAACTTTCTATATTACCGCCAGAATTAACTATTATCTCTCTACCTTCATCTGATCTAATTATTGCATATAATAGATGTTCTGTTGTTAAAAAAATATTTCTTCTTTTTCTTACATCGAAAAAAGCACTATTTAAAACCATCTCTAAATTTTTACCTATCATGGCTAAAATCCTTTAAAAAAGTTATTCTTTTTCTATCCCGCATCTTAATGGGAAACCTTTCTCTCTTGCCTTTGAATGAACAATATTAACTTTTGTCTCTGCTATCTCATAAGGAAAAACACCACAAATACCAGACCCGGTCCTATGGATATCAAGCATGATCTTTATAGCATCTTCTTCTTTTTTATTAAAAACTTCTATCAAAATATCAACGACAAAATCCATAGTAGTATAATTGTCATTAAACATTATTACCTTATATAAGGATGGAGTTTTAGTTATCTCTTTTTCTAATATCTCAAAATCAAAATCTTCTCTTGAATCACTCATATTATAAAAATATAAATAAAAAAAACAAAATCGTCAAATAAAAATTTCATTATATATTATAATAAAATTTTGAAAAAAATTCAATTTAAAATTAAATCTAATTTTTTGACAATTTTTAAAATTTTTATTATACACATCACTATGAATATAAAAAGGCTATTTTTTTTAATATTATCTTTTTTTATAATCTCCTGTCAAAAAAAAATAATAGAGGAGAATGACTATTTAAAAACATCCCAAAGTAATATCTTTACTATTGATTATACTAAAATAATTAAAAAAAATGAAAAAGAAAAAAGTCTCTCTTTAGGAACATTAGAAAAAATAAATACTCTTAATCCTTATAGAGCAAATTCAAAGATAGAATTTTTCTTAAAAAATGCTCTCTATTCCACCTTTTTTTATATTAATCCTCAGGATGGGAGTATTAAAAATAATCTTGTTGACTCATATTCCATTGGCAACAATGGAACCGAGATAAAATTAAAATTAAAAGAGATAATTAAAAGCGATGATGTTATTGCAAGTTTATCTTTGTTAAACAGTCATTTAAAAAATTCATATTATTACAAGCAATTTTTTATTAAAAATAGTAAACTTCAACTGGAAAAAATAGATGATTTTAACTTCAAGATTATTTTAGATGTTCCTAATAGTAATATTCTTTATGCTCTTGCCACTTATCCTATTTTATCAAAATCTGATATAGATAATATAAAAGATTTTGAGTATTTTATTATAAAATGGTTGCCATCTACATCAACCGGACCTTATAAGATAAAATACTTTGATGAAAAAAATCTTATTTTAATCAAAAATGAGTCTTACTTCAAAAAAGATAAGCCAGAAACAGAAGAGATTTATATAAAATTTTACTCTTCTATAAATGATATGGTAATGGCATTTATAAATGGCGAGATTGATATAATTGAATTTACAGAATATGAAGATTTTAATAATTTGTATCACTATGCGAGCAGTAATAAAATTCAAAGCATAAAATTTATTGAAACAAACGAAAGCATAAAGAAATGTTTTCTCTTATGGAATAAAGAGAGTTATAAAGATATTAATTCTTTTATATACTTTAATTTAAAAGAAAAATATAATATTTCATCCAATTTAAATATGGAAAAGAAAAATTTTAGAGAGAGAAATACAATTTCTACAAATAAAAAATTAAGAATTTTGTCTTATGAGGAAAACTGTTTAGAAAAAAAAATAATTGAGGATATATATTCTTTACTAAAAAATAATTTTTTAGACCTTACCTGCGATTATTCACCTTTTTATAAATATCTTGAAAAAATATTTTTTAAAGAGAATCAATTTGATTTTACAATTTTATCTTATAATTTCAAACCAGATATTTACTCTTACTACTCTTTCTTTCTTGATGAAAATTACGGCTTAAATAGATTTTTTGAAGAGGAAGAGATTATTAAATCTTTTGATTATATATTAAAAGAATATGATAATACCAAGCATAAAAAAGAAATTTCTAAAATTTTTGACTTACTCGAAAGAAAAAATAAACTTAACCTTTTTTTTAGTTTTAAAAAGTATTATGCTATAAATTCAAAAATATACAATTTTAAGATAAATTCTACCTATGAAGATAATTTTAATCTTGTAACACTCGAAAATATATTTAAAACAAAATAGTTATTGTTGAATAGTTATCCAGAAAAGCATAAATGGCTTTATTGGCACCTTATCAATACTATCCCAATATGTCTTTGCAGTATTTCCATCTGTTAATTTTGGCATATAGATTGTAATTTTTTCTTCTTCGAGTTTAAGCCCTTTAAACCAGTGGTTATCCCATGTTGTATCCGTGATTGTTTGGGTTCCACCATCATAAGTAATATAGTCAATAACTCTTGTTATAGATCTATCAGCCGTATTATCTTTTATGTTAGCACTAAGAGGGGATTTCTGTAATGAATTGCAGGCTGGAATAGAATCTATTATTGTGTAGTCATTATTTTCTCCCCATTGGGCCGGTCTTTGTGTAGCAATAACAGCAATTCTTGCCCCCTTCTTTAAGACAAAATAGTTTGAATTTTCTGTATTTAAAGTAATTACTACTGCTTTTTCGGTAAAATCGTATGAGACATCATATTTATTTAATTCATACCAGGATCTTTTGTATAGCTTCTGTTCAAATGCAAGATTCATCAACACATTATTATCAACCGTTGCATCCTTTTCTGGGTCAATATCCTTATAATTAGATTCATAAAAAACTATTTGAGAATATTCAAAAAGACTTTGAGGATCTGGTTCAGAACTTGCATCTGGCTCCCATACTCGATTTTCAAGATTGCCATTATCAGTTGATGCTTTAATATGAATATTTGGCCTCCAGTTTTTAAATGTAATACCAGGAAGGCCCCAGAAAGCCGCAATTGTATTTGCATTTGAAAGAGAGTCATTTGTATTATCATCTGTATTATCATTCTGACTATTGTCAAAGATTACAGAATATTTTTTTAAAGTTATAATATTCTCACAACTTAAGGTTATTATAAAAGAATAAGTTAGAATTAATATCAAATAATAGTATAAATTTTTAATTTTCATATTATTTAACTCTTTATTTAATTATACTACAAAAATTTAAAAAAGCAAATTAATTTTTTAAAAAAATAAAAAATATAATTTTATTTTTAACTAGGTAAAAGAATAGAGTTATTTTAAGGTAAAGTTTAAAAGAGAGATAAAGAAGTATAAAAATGTAGTTTAAATTTAAAGTTTTATAAGAATTTTATTTCTTTCAGGCAAAATTTGACGTTGAATTTGAGTAAAAAATAGTCGTTATGTTCATCTGAGGCTGGGATATCTGGGGCACCAATCTTCACCACCACTGCCTTAGCCTCCCTTAAACTTTCTATTTCCTTTTGCCATTCCTCCATTCTTTTTGCAAACTCTTGTTCCCCCTCTATTTCAATGCCAGTAAAATATAATTCCAAAAGTTCTCGTATAAGAATGGCAATGCTAAATGTGTTAATATGATCATGAACCAACTTTAACTCATTATAGACTTCTTCTGGAATATAGATTCTAATTCTATGAGTTGCACCTATAAATCTATAATCTTTATCTCGTCTCTTCTCAAAAAGATGCTTTCTCTTTAATACTGGAAGCATAAAGATTATAATTTCCCTTATTAAAGTAGAAAGATCTTTATCTTTTCTATCTTTTAAATTGTTAATTTTTTCAAAAAGATTTTGATTTAAGACAAAATCGAATTCCCTCATAAATTATACCTCCTGTAAAAAAAATATTTCTATATATTAATCACAAAATTTTTAAGAAAATCCTTTACAACTTTTTTTAAAAAAATAAAAAAATTGACACTTTTTTAAAATTAGTAAAGAAATAAATTTACTTTTTATACCTAACAAAATAGAGTTTACCAATACACAGTAAAAACAACAAAGTAACTATACTTTGCTTGCTTTTAAGTATAATACTGAAAGTATCTCCAATACCAACAGGAGGCATTGAAGATAAAGAAAAAATTGGCAGGTTTTGCCTCTAATATTATTTGAATTATTTTTAGCAATTATGAATTTGGGGCAAAAATTTTAAGATTAAAAAATATTATAATTTTTTATTATACCATTCTTGAAAAAATAAATTTTAAAAAACACTATGCATAGAAATAAAAATATTATAAATCTAAAAATTTTTATTTTTTTAAAAAAAATAATTGCATAAAATTAAAAAATGAATTACAATCTAATATATTCAAAATTTTAAAAAATAGACGGGGGTTTATTTTATGGCAACCAATAATTTTTTCAAGAATAAAACAGTTTTAATAACAGGGGCAAGTCAGGGATTAGGTAAAGCTCTGGCAATTGAACTTGTAAGTATGAAAGCTGACCTTATCTTAGTTGACAAGAGTAAGGAAATTTTAAACAAAACTATTCAGGAGATCACTCAAGCAAATAAAAAGGTAGGCAAGCTCATTGCTATTGCTGCTGATCTTTCAACAAAAGAAGGGTGTGAAAATGCGATTAGGGATATTAAAAAGACATCTGGCATGTTTGATATTTTAATTAATAATGCCGCTATTTTAAAACCTGGAAAATTTTCAGAGAAAAATCCAAAAGATATAATAGAAATAATCAATACTAATCTATTATCCACAATGATTCTCACAAATTTATCATTACCTATTCTGGCTGGTAGTAAAAAGCCGGGCATAATAAATATATGTGGTTTTTTTGGTAAAGTTGGAGTGCCTTATTTCTCTTTATATTCTGCTGCTGAGTTTGGAATAGCTGGTTTTACTGAGTCTTTACAAAGAGAATATGCCGGTGAAAATTTAAGAATAATGGGAGTATATACAGCCGGCCTAAAAACAGATATGTTTAAAGGAATGATAGATAAGATGCAAAAGATAGGCTTTATTTTTGAAAATCCAGAAATTGTTGCAAAAAAGATAGTGACAGCTTATAATGAAATGAAGAACGACTTAGTCTTAGGTAAGAAGGAAAAAAGCCTTATTTTCTGGAATGGTGTATCAAAGGGTTCTAATGATAAAAAATTCAAAAAGATTAAAACAAAATTATTAAATACAGTAGCAGCTTACGAAGGATAAGAAGATATTTATTGAGAAATATTAGCCCGGTTGATAAATTTATTTACCGGGCATCCTTTTTATTTTTTAAAATTTATAAAGAGTCTATATGAGACGACTTTTTATAGAGATAACAAAATGAATATTATAAATGTTCTTGTTATAGAATTAGGGATAAGAGATGTTCAAATCTTAAAGAAATCTATAATTTTAGAGAATTGTCGTATTTTTTTTGCTTCAAGTTTTCTTGATATAATAGATCTAATTTATAAAGAGAGTATTCATTGTATTATTTTCAGTGATTTTCGAGGCAAAGAGGCAACAACTGGATATATTAAAATGTTTAAAACAACAAATCCACAGATAAGGCTAATCGTTTTAACCGAAGAAAAAGATTTTTATGAAACAAGATCTTTCTATATTCAAAAAGGGGCTGATTTTGTCTCCTACTGGGACGATGTAAATTTTATAAATAATATTTTAAATCGTGTATGGGAAGAGATTAATAATCTTGAGGAATTTAATATAAAATGGAGAGAACTTACCAACAAATTTTTAAGATTTATTAGATTTAATTACAGTAGTAATAATATAATAAAAGAATTCGCAAGAGAAACTGGCTACTCTTATACCACTATAATTCATTATGTAAAAAAAGATACTTCAAAAAAGTGTAATGACTTAATCAATGAAGTTAGAATAAAAAATGCTGTGAATCTAATAAAAAATGGGTACCCATTAAAACATATAGGCTTAAATGTCGGATTTACAAGTGTTCAGGGATTTATAAAGGTATTTAAAAAAATTATTGGCGAAACACCTTCCAAATTTAGAAAAAAATATTTTAATAAATAGAAACTATCTTCCGAATTTTAATTAAAAGATTTTTATATTGGAGATAGTATGGCATCAAAAAACAAGAATAATAGAACTGGTTTTTTGTTTATATTTATTATAATAATTCTTCTTTTAGTAATAATATATGCATACAGGGATAAATTTCAGATATTTTTTAAAACAGAATTCAGTAAATTAAATAATTTTTCTGGTCTTGATTTTAAAAATGTTTTTAATAACAAAAAAGAGAAAAATAAAAAAATCAATATCACAGATACAATAAAAATGATTGATAAAAAAGAGAATAAAGAAAAGATAGAAAGAAAAATAGAAGAAAAAAAAGAATTGTCAAAAAAGGAAAATATTTTGAAAGATGGAAAAAAAGATCTAAAAATAGTTAATAATGTTAATAATAACAAAATAGAAACCAAAAATGATGTTTTTATCAATAAAAAACAGGAGAAATTTCAAAAAGAGGTTGAAAATTCTACAAAAAGTATTTCAAATAAAGAAAATAAAGAACTAAAGAAAAGAATAAGTAAAATATATTTTACAATGCTTGATGAGAAAGACAATCTTGTTTTAAAGAGTGTAACTCGAGAAATATCTTATTACAACACTCCATTAACAGAAACATTAAAGGAATTATTTAATGGACCTAATAATAAAGAACTTTCTTCCAATTATATAACAAATATCCCAAAAGGTAGTAAAATTTTAAGAACATGGATAAAAGATGGTATTCTTTATCTTGATCTATCAAGTGAATTTGAAAATAACAATTATGGCAGAGAGTCTACGATTAATCAACTAAAACAGATAGTATTTACAGCAACAGAATTCCCCAATGTTCAAAGGGTACAATTTTTAATAAATGGTAGAGAAGAGAAATATCTTGGTGGAGAGGGGATTTTTATTGGAAAACCATTAGGAAGAAGTGATTTTTAGTTTATTATAAATAAAAAATGGCAAATATAATATAAAAAAACTAATTATTGCTATTATTTCAGATAAAATAATGTATATAGGCCAATCCCCCATTATACTAAAAAGAGTGATCCCATAAGGTTTTTCTCTCAGAAACATATAATTTGCATCAATCACAATATCAACAATATAGATAGTAAACCCAATAATATTAAGTGCTATAAAACTTCTTATTAAAGAAAAAAAAGAAACTTTAAGATTATAAATAAATATCATAAAAAAAGGAGCAAATATTATTAGAAAATGGTATAAAAAAAAGAAAAAATATATAAAATGCGGAAATCCATAGTATAAAGCAGGTGTAAGAAGAGCATATATTGCCCCACCAATTCCAATAAAGTAATTTAATTCAAATATATATCTATTTTTTGTAATAAATAATGGAATTGTAAGAAAAAGCATTATATCGCATAATTCTAATGGTAGATCATCTTTATAGTCGAATAAATTATGACTATTGAGCCAGATATAATAGAAGGTATATAAAATAACTATTAATGAGATTAAAGTTATTTCTATAAAAAAGGCAATCTTTTTTATATTTTTCTTGAAAATTGCCAATATTATAATAATAAGAATAATAATTAATATAGGTATAAAATGTTCAAGAGAAAAAATGTGAAAACTATTCCCAAATTCCGAAAAAAACATAGATAAATTATATTTAAAATATTTTAACTTGTCAAAAATTTTTCTTTGTAAAATTTTTTGATGAGTGTGATTTTTTATTTAGACAATTAAGAAAGTATAGAGTTATCCTAAGGGTAAATTTTGAGTAAAAAAGATAAAATGGCCAAATTTTAGAAAGATCACTAATTTTATAAAAATTTTATTTCTTTCAGGCAGAAATTTGAGTTAAATTTTAGTAAAAAGTAATCGTTAGTCTCAATAGAGCAGTGGATATCTTGGCCTCTTCCCTCTACTCTCTCCTTCACGATACAAGCCTTTCTTTCTTTTAAACCATCTATCTCATTTTTTAGTTTTTGTATCATCTTCATAAATTTTTCTTCTCCATAAGTTTCAATTCCTGAAAAATATATTTCAAGCAACTCCCTTATAAGAGTCGCAATACTAAATGAGTTTAACTGGTCATGCACCAGTTTTAATTCATTATAAATCTCTTCTGGCAAAAACACCCTTATTTTTTCAGTGGCATTTATAAATTTGTAATCTTTATAACGCCTATCTTCATAAATATGCTTTATTCTTAATACCGGAATTATCAATAAAATTATTTCTCGCACAATAACCGAAAGATTTTTAGTTTTTTTCTCTTTTAAATATTCAATTCTCTCAAAAAGAGATTTATTTAAAACAAATTCAAATTTCTTCATATCTAATCCTCCTGATAAAAAAATATTTCTATATATTAATCACAAAATTTTTAAGAAAATCCTTTACAAGTTTTTAAAAAAATTTAAAGAAAATTTGCCTAAAAATAAAATAGCACCAAAAAAATTTTTTTATAAATTATTGACATATATCTTTTTTTATAGTAAATATATATCATCTTTTTTAAAAGAGATTAATCACTTAGATCTTTTAAATTTTTGGGATGGTGGTGGAATTGGTAGACACGCAGGCTTGAGGTGCCTGTGGCCGAAAGGCTGTGTGGGTTCGAGTCCCATCTGTCCCAATTTTTTTAATTTTTAAGTTTCACTGAGACCCTTACAACTTCTGGCTTTATTGTTACCAAATTTATATTTCTAGGTAGACTTACTTCTATTCTGAATGAATAATCGCCGGGATAATATACAGAAGAACAATCTATACTAAGAATAATATTTTCTTTGGTTATTTTCTTTATATCTTCTTTTAAACCACTTATTTGAACAATAAAATTATTAGGGGTAAGTATTTCTATTTTGAAATTTGTGTTTAAATTATGAATAGAAAGATTATTAAACCTATAAGTAATAAACTCTAAGTCCTTTGAAATCTCAAAAGATACTTCTACTTTTGTCTTATCTATAAATTTTATTAATGGAGAAGGGGAAACAAGATTAACAATTCTTTTGAATGAGTCTATTTCTCCCTCTATATTAATCTTTTCTGTTTCAATATATTTTATGCCATTTATAATATTTTCAGGTCCCTGAATTCTAACATAATAAGCATCCATACTTTTACTCTTGATAATATAGCCTTTTGTCACCTCACCTATGGAATTTAACATAATAGGGACATTTTTTTCAACAACTCTTTCTATATTTAAATTTATTTTTTCTGGATTTAACTCTACTGAAGTAAATAGAAGTGGAGTAAATAGGGACTGCATTGATTTTGGAACATCCCAATCAAGTTTTATTGTGTAAGTATCTGGACTTTTAATATCCGAAAGATTTAATCTAATTTTAAAATCAGATTCTACAATTTTATCAAGAATATTCTGTCTATTTTTTACTGTTACTTTAATCTTATCAGGAATCTGGTTTGAAATAATAAAATTTTCTTTAAGCCCAACCACTGTTAAAGGACAACTGAATACCTTTTCATTTGTTTGAATATAAGAGATAATGACAAATGTCGTAATGGCTAAAGAGAGACATATAACTTTTATTTTAAAATCCACAAATATTAAGTCTTTCACTCTTTTAAAGAAATTTTTTTTGACTTCTGGATTAATTTTTTTCATCTATAATATCCTCAGACTTAATCTCTTCATATCCTAACAATGATGTTAATTCTTTTCTTAACACATCAATATCATAATTTGTATAAAGTTTTCCATCAAAAGCAAGACTTATTTTACCAGTCTCTTCTGACACAACTACAATAACTGCATCTGACTCTTCTGCTAATCCAAGAGCTGCTCTATGCCTTGTACCAAAATCTTTACCAATTTGAGTAGATTCACTCAATGGAAGAAAACATCCAGCTGCTACTATTTGATCATTTTTTATTATTACTGCACCATCATGCAATGGTGTTTTATATGTAAAAATAGTTATTAATAACTGGGCAGATATTTTAGAATTTATTATTGTTCCGCTCTCGATTATATTTTTTAAACCGACATTTCTCTCAAAGACAATCAATGCTCCTATATGTAAAATATTAAAATGATTGATAGCCTTTAGAATCTCTTCTAACTCCTTTGGATCTTTTTTAATCATCATTTTAAACCAGTTAGATTGCCCAATTTTAGTCAAAACCCTTCTTAATTCTGGCTGAAAAAGAATAATCACAGCAAGAACAATTACACTTGCAATCTGATCTAAAAGCCAGGAAAAAGTCTCCAGTCTTGCAAAACGAGATATAAGATATATAAAAATAAAAAAGAGTAATCCCCTTATAACCTGAACAGCTTTTGTTTGGGATAATATTTTGTATATACTATAAAAAAAGAGAGCTATTATAAATATGTCTATAAACGATAAAATCACATTTATTATAATTATCCATACTGGTAATCTTAATAATAACATTATAAATCCTGATATTCTAAATTATTATTTTTTATTGTATCTATGATTTTTTTTATAGTTAATATATGTTCAATTCCATTTATACGAAGAATATTAGCCCCATTTATTATAGCCAGAATATTAGCAGTAATTGAACTTAGTAAACAGCTATCTATTTTACCCTTTATAACCTCGCCTAAAAAATTATGTTTTGATAATCCTACAAGAATAGGTATATTAAAAATTTTAAAGTTAGATAATTGTTTCAAAATTAAAAGATTATCTTTCTCACTTTTCCCAAAACCTACGCCTGGATCTATTATAATTTTATCTTTATCAATTCCTTTACTTATGGCATAAGATATATTTGATTGGATCTCTCTTAGAACTTCTGTAATGGAAGAAAGAGGTTTAGGATGATGATTGTTATTTAATAAGCCAGAATTATACATTAAAACAACTGGATATTTGTTTTTAGCTATTAATTTTATTAATTCTTCGTTATATTTTAATGGCATAGACTGATTAATTAAATCAACGCCGGCACTAAAAACTTCTTTTGCTACTTCTATTTTTGAGGTATTTATTGATACTACAATATCCGGATATTCTATTTTTATCGATTTAATTAATGAAACAAGACTTGGCAAAATTTCCTTTATCTCATCATAATAATTTTTATTATAAAAAATTTCACTACATATATCTATTATATCCGCACCAGATTTAATTATGGGATCTATCTTCTTTAATAAATTTTTTACAGAAAAATTATTTTTAAAATCTTCAAAAGAAAGATTTAAAACCCCCATTATATAAGTCTTCTGATTAAAATCAAAAACTTTATTCCCAATTTTTATAAGATAATTGGTTTCGCGTAAATTTCTGTCTATCTCCTTTGCTATTTCAGAAAGGCCATATTTACCATCAGAGATTTTCTGGGCTAAAAGTAAAAGATTTTTTTTAGAAGCAGAAATTATTATGTCAGTATATCTATCAGTAAAATAGTATGCATCTTTTGAAATAGCAGCTTCCCCTCCTATGGAGCTTAAATACTGTTTAATTATGTTTGCTGCTCTTGTATCCACTTTTTCTATTTTTATATGGAAAAAACTCATCTTAGGAACTAAAACATCAAAAGCTTTTTTATCAACCTTTATTTCAGTTAATGCCTTTTTTATTTCATATTCATTTTCAAGTTTAATAATATGCACATTATATGGATTAGTCAATGAAGACACTTTTTTCTCCCTAATTTCTATTATAATTAAAAAAATGGTAAAAAATTTCTGTCATATTTTTTTTAGTTTGTCAATTAGAATTTTAAAAAAAATGTAATATATAACTACGATTTTATTCCTAATCCAATTTTATTTTTAGAGAGTATATAAAATATAAAATTTAAGAGATATGCGGATTTTTATAAGAATCTTATTCAAAATGACATTTTTCTATAATTTCTGAAAAATATTTAAAGAATTTGCCTAAAAAATAAAATCGCATCTGAACTACATTTAAATTTTAACTTAACGCCATTCGAGTAATTATATTAAAAGATTGCAATAATAAATAATACAATATGTTTATGGCTAATATTAAAATATTTTTTAAATTTTATCATTTTTTTACAAGTTCGATAAAATTTAGTAGATCTCTATCATTTGTATTTATTTTTTTAGCATTTTCAAGATATTTTATACAATTATCTATATCCTGCATTTTATAATAATTATATCCAAGAAGATAGTAAATAAAAAATTTATCCTTTTTTCTTTTAAAATTGGGTTTTACACTATAAAGAAGATCTATCGAATCTTTATATTTTTCCTCATTAAAAAGATCTATTGCCTTTAAAAAAGCATTTTTGTAAATATCATCTTCATGATGTATCTCTTCGATTTTTTCTTTTATTTTATTTAAATTGATATTAATTTCAATAGAATCTTTAAGGATTTGAATAACAAGAATGGTAATATCATCAAAAATTTTAAATCCACTTCTAAAATTATTTACTTCTTTTATAATACTCTTAACCATTTTTTCAAGAGGAAGAAAAGAATATTTTAAAATTATATTTTTAAATCTCTCATCTCCATAAAGTTCTTTTTTCCAATTTCTCATTTCAGGTATACCATCTGTATAAAGAATCAATCTATCATTTTCTTTAAGTTGTATTTTTTCGGCCCTGTATTTAAAAGTTTTCAGCATACCAACAAATGGAGAATTACTGTTAAGTGAGATTATATCTTTATTATCTCTTATTACATAAATATCATTATGGCCTGCATTTGTATATTCAAGGACTTTTGTCTTTGTATCAAATATGGCATAAAATGCTGTAAAATAGCTATTATTTTCTCCAATTACATTACATATCTCTTCATTAACATTTGCTATAACAGTATCTGTTGAAATATTTAATTTAGAATTGTTAAAAAAAGAGACTTTTGCCATTGTTGTTATTAAAGCAGCAGAAACCCCGTGTCCACATACATCTACTATTAAAAAGACTATTTTGTTATTATCAAGCATGAATACATCGTAAAAATCTCCTCCAAGTTCATCCATTGGCTGATAAACTTCGTAGATTTTCAATATATTTACTTTCGGGAATGTCTTAGGAATTATTGCCTGCTGAATTTTTTGAGCCATTTCAAGTTCTTTTTTTATCTGTGCATTTGCCTTTGCCAACTCTTCTGTTCTTTTTTTTACCATTTGTTCAAGGTTTTCACTATAATCATTTATTGTTTTTGCCATATAATTAAAAGAATTTCCCAGTGTTAAAAATTCACCATAAAAATTCCTTGTATCAACATTTGTTTTAAAATTTCCACTTGATATCTCTTCTGATGAAATAGCAAGTTTCTTTATAGGCTCTGTGAATATTTTACTTGTGAATATGCTTACAAATACTATTATCAATATAACAAAAAATGTAATGTATAATATCCCAACGATAATATTATAAATAGGCTTATGAATCTGAAAGACTGGATAAAAATAGAGGAATTTACACTGAGAGACTTTAGCATATTGCAATATTACCATATATTTTATATTCTTATATTTAATAAAATGTATATTTGTAAAGATATTGTTCCATTCATCCATATTGTTAAAATAATCAGGATTAAGTGATAAAATTAATGATCTTATCTTTTCTAATTTTAGAATATTACTATCAGTATTTAATAGTTTATACTCTTTAAAAGACATTCCTTCATACGGATCATTAGGGTTGTCATTATTTAAAATATAACTTTTCTTGTTTTCATCGTATTCGTAGTAATCTTCATCAGATGGATGATTGACTGCAATTATATTATCAAATTGATCAAGAATATAGAGTGTCCCATATTTCAAATGAATAATATTCTTATAAAATTTACGAATAAAATCCGGGTATAACTCAACTAAAATAAATTTTGTGAAACTATCCTCTGGTCTTTCTGGTGGAACTGGATAGTAAGGAAATATCATTACAGCCTTTTTTTCTGAATCAAGTCCTTTTAAAACGCCATCCTGAAATTTGCCAAATATAAATTTTATAGAATTATCATTCTTTATTTTAAGAAATAAAGGATCTTTTAATATTGCATTAATATCTGGTTCTAGTAGTCCAAAATTTAACTGATGAACTACATAATCTTTGTTATTAATTAAAGACTTTCTATCAAGTTCATACAAAAAAACATCTCCATCAATCTTCTCCTGAGCGGTTTTTCGTAATCCCTCTTCCAGAATTCTTTCTCCTCTATGAATAGAAGCTCGACCTTTTATCATATTAGAAATTTCTATCTCTTCTTCCGGGGTTTTGTAAGGAGGCCAGCATAATCCTTTATCTACATTTGGTATTTTTAATATATTTGTTAGAGTTCTTGCATACTGCTCATAAACAAAATCAACATTGTTTGCTACTTGATATAAAATAGAAGAGTAGAGTTTATGGCTTGCCTCTTCTAAATGTTTAAAGATTCTATTTGAGGAAAAAGAGACAACTATAACAAGTGGGACAATTGCTACTGGCAATATTATCAGTAAAAGTTGCCATCTTATTTTGAAAAACTTTTTATTTTTATTCATAGTTATATTTTATAAAAAAATATAACCATGTCAAGAAAAATTATTTAACTATGCCATTTTTTACTTTTTCTACTTTTATTGGTTGATTATTCACCACTAAAGGTTTATTATTACAAAAAATTTTACTTTCTCTAACATCTATTTTAACATTAAAGAATTCATCTATTGATATCTCTTTTTTATTAACTTCACTCTCTTTTAATCCCTCTGGTAGGACAATTGTCCCAGGTACTGCGTCTGGGGATAAGACTTCGACAATTGTCCCATCTTCATTTTGAGCAGCAAGAAGCATACCCTGACTTTTTTCTCCTCTTAGTATTGCCTCTTTTAAATTTGTTACTACGACAATTGTCTTATTCAATAACTCCTCTTCTTTGTAATAAGGCACAAGACCGGATACAATCTGTCTTATCTCTCCATTACCAAGATCCACCTTCTCAATATATAATTTATCAGCCTTTGGATGCCTTTTAATTTCTAATATCTTACCTGTTTTTAGTAAAACCGGGAAAAGAGATTCTTCAGTCATATTAGTACTTCCACTAAATTTTTTTCTTAATTCTTCTATTTTATCTTTTTCTAATTTATTAAAGAGAACTATTGGTTTATTTATTTTTTTATTTTTTAGATATGAATAGTTTTCTATATCATTAAAATTAATTTTTTCTTTTTCTACATTAATTGTAGCAAAAAATTTTTCAATTGTTTTTGGAATATATGGATATAACATAATTGAAATATCTTTTATCAAAAACAAAAGAGAGCCAATAATAATCTTTGCTGTCTCTTTATTCTCTTTTACAACTTTCCATGGCTCTTTATCCTGAAAAAATTTATTACCTATCGATGATATCTCTAAAATATCCAAGAGGCAATTTTTTAATTCTATATTCTCAAAGTCATTTATAATTTTTTCTTTTTCTTTATTTATATCAACTATAGAAAAGACAGAATATTCACTATTTAATTCTGTTATATCTGGGATTAAGCCATCAAAAAATCTATCTATAAATTGTAAAATTCTATTAACAAGATTGCCATAATTCGCTATTATTTCTCCATTTGTTTTTTCCATAAAGTCATTCCAGAAGAAATTTGTGTCATTTTTTTCTGGCCTTATTCTTAAAAGATAATATCTAAAAAGATCCGGATCAATACCAGTATCCTTTGCCTGATCTCCAAATACCCCTGTCCCTCTGCTTTTAGAAAATTTTAAGTCTTCATAATTTAGATATTCTGTGGAACTTATTGTTTTTAACATTGTCCAGTTTTCTTTTGTCCCCATAAGACTTGCTGGAAACAGCACTGTATGAAATGGTATATTATCTTTACCCATAAATTGATAGAGATCCACATTTTCTGGATTTTTCCACCATTCTTCCCAGTTATCATATTTTGATGCTGTAATAGATATATAGCCAATCGGAGCATCAAACCATACATAAAAGACCTTATCTTCATATCCTTTCAATGGAACTGGAACTCCCCATTTTAGATCTCTTGTAATACATCTTTTTTTAAGACCAAGATCGATCCAGCCTTTTGTTACACTTAAAGCATTATATGACCAATTGTTCTTCTCTGCTGTTGTGTTTACCCATTTTTCCAGTTCTGGTTTTAATGTTTCAAGATCTAAAAATAGATGTTTTGTCTCTTTAAAAACAGGGGGCTTCTTACAGATTGTGCATTTTGGCTCTTTTAATTCTGCTGGATCAAGCAATTTACCACAATTTTCACATTGATCCCCTTTTGCCATTTCATACCCACAATAAGGACATATCCCCTCTACAAATCTATCGGCTAAAAACATTTTACAATGTTCACAATATGGCTGGATTAACAAGCCTTCAACTATATAGCCATTTTCATACAATTTCCAGAATATTGATTGCACAATCTCTGTCTGTTTAGGGTGTGAGGTTCTTCCAAATACTGAAAAATCTATATTAAACCAATCATATATCTCTTTATGAATTTTATGATATTTATCGCATAGATCTTTTGGGGTTAATCCTTCCTGCAATGCCTTTGTCTCTGTTGTTGTTCCATACTCATCATTCCCACAGACAAAGAGTGTCTCATAATTAGCAATTTTACAATATCTTGCAAAAACATCAGCAGAAAGCACACACCCAATTATATTGCCTAAATGAGGTATATTGTTTACATAAGGTAAAGCCGAAGTTATCAATCTTTTCTTCTTCATTAAGATTCTCCATATATCACTAAAATTTAATGGTATATATAGCAAAAAGTTTTAAAAATGCAAATAAAAATGTAAGGCTATTTTTGTGGGATTTAAAAAAATATTTAAGAATAACTTAAAATAGAATAACTTTAAATACGACAATTGTCGCACTTTGTTATAATTAAATTTTATTCCTCAACTTTTATATCTTCGCTACTCTGTAATATTCTTGAGATATCCAGTATTATTATCAATTTGTCGTTTAATTTGCCAATGCCATTTATGAATTCTGCCTTTAACCCAGAGACAGTTGGAAGGGATGGTTCTATCTGGTCATTCGATAATGTAACTACCTCTGCTACTGAATCAACTATTAATCCAAATTGCCTCTTTTTAATCTCTACGATTATTATTTTTGTTTTTTTTGTAATTTCTGCCTTTTCCATGCCAAATCTCTTTCTTAGATCAACTACAGGAACGACATTACCTCTAAGATTTATGACACCCTCTATAAATTTAGGGGCTTTTGGGACAATTGTGATCTCTTCCATTTTTTTTATCTCAAATACATTTTCGATTGGTATTCCATAACTACCCTTTCCAAGAGAAAATAATATTAATTGTCTCTCATTTGATACTACAACATTATCACTCATACTCTCTCCTCACTTTAAAATTCGAGTTAATTTTAGTCTTACTTTTTTAATTTATAGTTAAATCAAGAATCGCATTTTCTGAATAACTATTTTTAACAAAATCAAATATTTTAGATTCATAATTTATTTTATCATTTTTAATATAAAAGTCCAGATTTTTTGCAAATTCTTTTAAATCTTCATTATCATTATTAAGAGCATTTTTAATTATGTCATTGCAGAATCTCGGACTACCTTTTGCTATTTTGAATATAGAATAGAGAGATATTATTTTTAATCTTGTATTGCTATTTTCATAAAGATTTTTCAACTTTTTTATACTCTTTTTCATTCCGAGATTTCCGAGTGCCCAGGCTGCACATAGTCTTACCTCTACTGATTCATCTTCAAGAGATTTTTCAAGTAAGCCAATAGATTTTTTTTCCGCTTTATATCCTAAAACAATTGCGGCAATTGCTCTTAAATATTCATTTTGAGAATAGAGAAGTCTTAATTCTATCTCTTCTAAACTTAAATTTAATGCACTTGAATTAATTTTATTTAAAAAGAATTGTTCAATTTCATTTATATATACCTTTTTATTTATCGTCTCATAAATATTTTTAAAGAATATATTAATCTTTTTAAAAATTTGAGATTTTTTCTGAATGAATTTAGATATTTTTTTACTGCTTGATTCAAAAGACTCATCATATTCTTTTCTTAAGTCACTGTCTGTTAAAATTGTATAAGCCTTTAAAATATTTTTAAACATCATCTCACTATTTTCATCTTTATTGAGATCTGGATGATATTTTTTGACAAGATCTTTATAAGATTTTTTTATTTCTTCGAGAGTAGCATCTTTTTTTATATTTAAAATTTCATAATAGTTCTCATTATTATTAACAAACATTACCTTCTCCTATTGAGATAAAAGAATCAGAATAATTACTGTTAAAATTAACCAATAATTCTTCATAAAAATTTTCTAATATTTCTTTATATTTTTCCGCAAGCAAAATATCTCTATTTTCTATGGCATTATTAAAATTATCAATACTCTTTTCTATCTCTTTTTTAAATTTATCCTCAATAAGGGTATTGGAAATTATTTCTTTAATATTAAATATAATCTCCCTTGTGGCTCTTTTTATCTTTGTTATTCTTACAATTTCTTCATCATCTTCTCTATGTTTTTTTGCAGTTCTTATTATCTTTTCAAGATCCTTTTGAGAAAGACCAATATTACTATTAATTGTAATGCTTTTCTCTTCCAGTGTATCACAATCTCTTGCCGATACCTTGACTATGGAATTAACATCTATTTCAAACTTTACTTCAATTCGAGCTTCTCCTTTTTTACCTTTTTTTATGCCAGAAAGTATAAATTTCCCAAGAGAGACATTTTCTTTTGCAAGAGGTCTTTCCCCCTGCAAAACATGAATTTCCACTTCTGTTTGATTGTCATAGAGAGTGGTAAAAATCTTTGTCGCTTCAACTGGAATTTTTGTATTTCTTTCGATAATTGGAACAAAGAGCCCTTCTCCTACCTCTATTCCAAGACTTAAAGGGGTGATATCTACCAGTGCTACATTGTCTATCTCTTTTGCAATAATTGCTGCTTGAATACTTGCTCCTAATGCTACTACTTCAAAAGGTTCTATGCCAGAGCATATTTTATTTCCAAATATTTCTTCAATCTTTTTACGAACAAGCCTTATTTTTGAAGATCCGCCAACAAGAATAACTTTTGAGACATCTTCTATCTTTAAATTTGCTTCTTCAATGGCAAGTTTAGTCAATCTTATCGTTTCATTAATATAATCTTCTATTAGTGTTTCAAAAATATCAATGGTTATCTCAAAATTAAGATCTTTTACCCCGTTTTTAGTAGCAGTTATTGCTGGAATATTTACTTCTACAAAATCAATTTTTGATAGTTTTATTTTAATATTTTCCGCCTCTTCTCTTAACTTTTGGACAGCAAGTTTATCAGAAGAGAGATCTATTTTTTCCTGTTCTTTATATTTTTCAATTATAAAATCAACAAGCATGTTATCAAAATCTATACCACCGAGTTTATTGTTTCCTTTTGTTGCTTTTACTTCAAAGACCCCATTCTCATATTCAAGAACAGAGACATCAAATGTGCCGCCCCCAAAATCATATACTACAAATATCCCACTATCCTCTTTATCCAATCCATAGGCAAGGCATGCTGCTGTTGGTTCGTTTATTATTCTAACAACATTCAATCCAGCAATTTTACCAGCCTCAATTGTCGCACTTCTTTGAGCATCTGTCCAGTATGCTGGCACTGTAATTACTGCATCTGTTATTTTTTCTTTTAAAAAGTCTTCTGCATCTTTTTTGAGTTTACTAAGAATAAAAGATGCAACAAATTGAACAGGATAGATTTCTTCATCAATTATTAGATTTTTATTTGATCCCATATCCCTCTTTATATTAACAAATGTCCTTTCTGGATTTGAGATTATCTCTTTTTTTGCATCCCTTCCCACAAGCACTTTTTTAGAATTCTTACAAAAAGAGACAATTGAAGGGGTTAAACTAAAACCATCTTTATCTTTTATAATTTCTGGTTTACCATTATGAAAGTACGCAACACTTGAATTTGTTGTTCCAAGATCAATTCCAATAATATGTTTCATTCATATTCTCCACAAATCATAGAATAACCAGACAGAAATGATATCTGGATATTATTTAATTCTATTTAAACTATTGATGTTAAAAATTAATTCTATTTCGCCAGAGGAGAGATTTAACTTCTTTTTAATTCTATCTATATCCCAGTTTTTTCCTATTAAAAATTTTACCTTCTCATCAATTGCCATATTTTTCATCTCTTCTTCTATAAGATTTTCTTCTAAAATTTTTTTATCCTCCTCTTCTTTTACAGTTTCGGAAATTTTTTGACTTTGTTTTACTATTTTTTGTGGAGAATATGTTAGATCATTAAGAATCTCTTCTTCCTTCTTTTCTTCTTCAAATGATTCTTTAATTTTTTTATCAAGTCCTGATATTTTTTTATCCACAAAGTTAAGCATTTTGTGTAGTCTTTTTATTTTTTCATCAATTAGTGAGATATTAGAAAATGTTGTCTCATTTAATTTTATTATTATCTGATTTATCTCTTTTTTTACTTCTTCTATTATCTCTCTATTTATATATCTTTTTTCAAATTTTCTTTTTATAATGAGATAGCCAAAAATTAAGATTAAAATATTTAAGATCAGTAAGAAAAAATTTAAAAGAGTCATATCCCCCCCAATTTTTTTATTAAAGATATTATAAAATTATACTTAATTTTTTTTTATTTGTCAAAAAAATATTTTTCTTAAAAATTTGAAAAATTTAGGATAAAATGGTGTGATTTTATTTGTAGGCAGTTACAAAGATAGATTTATCCTAAGGGTTAATTTTGTTTGAGAAAAAATTGTAATAATTTTATTTCCTTTTTGGTAGAATTTAAAATAAATTTTTTCAGTAATATGTCTCAAAGCCCACTACCTGATAGCAATCGTTGTAGATTGCCTTATAGAATGGCGTGGTGTTGCCAGAGAAGTGGGATAATTCTCTGCTCTTATTCCACTTCTTCATCTTTGTTAGTCTCAAAAATAACCTCAATGTTATTATACTACATTTCATCTCAACCCCGGTAATACCAAGTTTCTCATACTCTTCTAAAAAAAGTAGGATAATTCTCCTCAGTAAACACCCCATGCTGAAAAAATTAAGATCAGCATGGATCTTTTTCAAAAAACGATAGTCCTGTTTTGAAAGATATATATGAATTCTTGCATCCCCATCTATTCTCTCATATCTATTTCCATCTTCTTCTCCGAAACAATATATCTTTTTTACTCTATTAGTATATATTTGCAAGATATATACCACAAGTCCAGAAAGAGAGATGTCGAACTTTTTGGCGATAGATGCAAGTCTTTTTTTCATTTCTGAGTTAACAACTATGTGTAACTCATGCTCTACAGTATAGTTTTCTAAAATTTTACAAATGTTATTCATAATAAACCCTCCTAATAAAAATATTTCTATATATTAATCACAAAATTTTTAAGAAAATCCTTTACAACTTTTAGAAAAAAATTTGAAAAAAATCCAGAATCGCTGAAAATGATTAAAATAATATTACTTTTTATTCTTTCCAGTAGGGATGCTTGAAATAATTCTACTAAGAATACTGAAATAACTTTATTTTTTCAGCGATTTTTAAAAAATATCAAAAATTTAAAAGATTTTGCCTAAAAATAAAATTGCACCTGAATAAAATAAATTTTGACTTTTTTGATTTTTTTTTGTATATTCAATATGAAAATTTAAATTTAATTAGGAGGCTATTAAAATGGCTCATAAAATATCCGATGAGTGTATAGCTTGTGGCACCTGCCAGCCAGAATGTCCGGTAGATGCTATATCTGAAGGCAATCCTTATGTTATTGATCCTGCTAAATGCACAGATTGTGGAAACTGTGCTTCAGTTTGTCCTGTTAGTGCAATAAGTCAGGCATAATTTAATATTTCCCGGTGTTTTACCGGGAAATATTTTATATACGTGTGAAAAAAATATTTTTCATTTTATCATACTTTATTGTAAATATTTGTATTTTTGCAGAAAGACTTTGTATATATACAAAGTCCTTTTATTTCTTTGATAAAAATATTGATAAAATCGTATATTCTTTTTTTCCTTCCTCTCTTTTTCAAGATAATGCCCAAAAATTAATCTGGATAGATAAACTTCAATCAATTTATCAAGCATATAAGACTAATTTTATAAAAATAGAATTTTTTTATAATGAGAATCAATTTGATGTTATTTTTTATTTAAAAAATAGTGATAAATTTTATTTCTCTGATGGAAAGATGTTGCCAGAAGAAAAATTAAAAGATAGTGATAAATATGATAGTTATTTTTATAACTACTTTGGGACTTCAAATTATCATATATATTCTAAATATTTATTTTCAAAGACAAATGAATACGATTTTTATCATTCTATTTATGGGAAAAACAAAGAGGAACTTTTTAATAATTTAATAAAAGTTAAAATTTTTAAAAAGAATTTATACTTTAATAATAAAAATTATGCGGTTTATAGATTAAAAAAGGTAGCAGAAGAGATAGAAAATATTAATGACAAAGAAATAAAAGATTATATAAATAAAAAAATTAAAATTCTTCAATCTTTTCACTATAGAAATATTGCTTATCAGAACAAATTGTCTTTACATTCATTTGGTATTGCAATTGATATTATTCCAAGATATAAAAATAAATTTATCTATTGGTATTGGAGTATCCCTTTTGTTAAAGAATGGTGGAACATTAAAGAGAGTGATAAGGTTGAAATGCCATCGGCAATAATAAAAGTATTTGAAAATAATTTTTTTTGTTGGGGTGGAAAATGGGAAAGGTTTGATATAATGCATTTTGAATATAAACCGGAGATTTTTTACAGAAGGCTTAGGTTTTAAATAGTTAAATTTTTTGACAAACCTGAAAATTTAAAGTATAATAAGGCAATCTCTTTTTAATAAAATAATAGTAATAATAAACAGGGGGATTAATGAATATTGTATGTCTTGATTTAGAAGGTGTCCTTGTCCCGGAAATTTGGATAAATGTAGCAAATAAGACTAACACAAAAGAACTTTTATTAACAACCAGGGATATAAGTGATTATGACAAATTAATGAGATATAGATTAAAAATTCTAAAAGAGAAAAATATAAAATATAAAGATATTTTTGATATTATAAATTGCCTTTCTCCTCTTGATGGGGCAATTGATTTTTTAAATATTCTAAAAGAAAGATATCAGGTAATAATACTATCTGATACATATTACGATTTTGCCAAACCTTTAATGAAAAAATTAAACTATCCCACACTTTTCTGTCATAGATTGGTAATAGATGATGATGGCTACATAAGAGATTATAAATTAAGAATAAAGAATTCAAAAAAAGAGGCTGTAAAAAGACTAAAGCAGTTAAAATTTAAAATAATAGCCTCTGGTGATAGCTACAATGATATAGATATGTTAAAAACATCCCATAAAGGAATTTTGTTTTGCCCACCAGAAAATGTTATTAAAGAATTTCCTCAATTTCCAGTTGCAAGAAATTATAGCGAATTATTAAGCGAGATAACAAAGGCAGAAGAGGAATTAAAATAGTATGGAATTTGGATATTTTTTTTCTGATTTTCCATCAGAGACCAAAGATGGGGTAAAATACTTTTTAAAGTGTCTTACTTTTGTAGTACTTTCTGAAAAATATGGGACAATTCTCTTTGATACTGGCTCTCCATCTGATTCGGAAAAAGTAGTAAATATTCTCTATAATAAATTTAATATAAAGCCAGAAGATGTTAAATGGGTCTTTAATACTCATATTCACCCTGATCATGTGGGGAATAACTATCTTTATACAAATGCCAAAATAATTCTTTCAAAAAGAGATTTTGAATTTGCTCTTGCCATAGCAGAGGCAAGTTATAAAGAGAAAGATTTTCTTTCTTATCTTCACAATAAGTGTCCTGGTTATATAACGAGTTTTACAGATTTTGAGGCAGAGCAGACTAAAAATTATATAAAAAAATATTGGTCTGTTGAAAAAATAGGTATTGGTAAGAATGCTATCTATATAGAGGATAATCCAGAGATCCCTGAATTTATCACTATTATCCCATCTTTTGGGCATACCTTTTATCATTACTCTTATCTCTTAAATTTTAACGATAAAAAAATAATAATAACTGGTGATGCTATCAGCAATAGATTGGTTCTTGATAAAGAGGATAAAGATGTTAGATTTCTTGAACCTCATATGGATTTTAAACTCTATTTTGAATCTCTGGATAAGTTGAGTCTGAATAAGTGTCTTTTTGCCCCTGGACACGATAGACCCTTTTATTCTAACACTGGTATTGGAATTAAAAAAAGCAAATTTACACTTAGTGATATTGAAATTTGAAATTTCTGGTTTGCTATTATTTTAAGGTAAAATATGAAAGAAATCATACTAAATTTAAAGAATAAATTAAGAAGTAATTCAGCATTAAGAAAAGAGATACTTACTATATCATTCCCGGTAATGTTACAGATGCTTGTAGAATATCTTTTAAATATTACTGATACTGCTTTTATTGGGCATTATAATATAAAGGCATTAAGTGCAATAACAAGTTCTATATATCCATATTTTATGTTACTATCACTATTCTTCTCTACATCAAGAGGAACAACTATTTTAATATCTCAGGCAATAGGTGGCAAGAGATTTAAAGAGGCAAGAAGACACGCTGAGGTATCTTTTATATTTAATCAGCTTATCTCATTGTTATATTTTATAATATGGATAGTGGCTGGCAGAAATATAATAAGCCTTGTTGGCTTAAAAGAGGATCTCCTTGATATGGGGAGTCAATATATAAGTATAATCTCTTTTCAATTTCTATTTTTTGGTCTTGTAATAAGTGCTGAGTCTATTTTTCAAGGAAAAGGTATAACCTATCCAATTATGATTGTTTCAATCGTAAAGACTTTTCTTAATATTATACTGGATTGGCTGTTAATATTTGGTAAATTTGGATTACCAGAACTCGGGATAAGGGGTGCAGCATTAGCAACTCTTATGAGTCAGATTGTGAGTACTACTATTCTTTTAATATTTGTCTTTGTTATCAAAAAAGATTTTAAATTAAGAATAAAAGGGATATTAAGACCGAATTTTTTTATATATTTAAAAAGCCTTTTTATTGGAATTCCAGCAGGTGTAGAATTTATGCTATGGGTTTTAGGTCAGAATTTTTTAATACTCATGTTGAATAAATATAATCCAGTAACAACTGGCATATTTGGTATATTCAGTATAATATTAAATTTAACTATAAGTCTCTATTTTGGTATCTCCATTGCCGCAATGAATCTTGTTGGAAAGGCTACTGGTTCAAATGATCCTAAAATGGCTTTAAAGGTTGGAAATTTATGTATATTATACTCTCTTATAATATGTTTTTTTATTGGAATAATTTTTTCTTTTTTGCCAAAAGCAGTCTTTTCAATATTCACAAATGATAAAAAAATAATAGAATCATACTGGTATTTTATTTATATTCTTGTGCTAATAATATTTCCAACGTCTCTGAATGTTGTTGGTGGAAATGCAATAAGAGGTAGAGGAGATACAAAATGGATGCTATATACTCAGATTCCGGGGACAATTTTTATAGTTATAATGGTGTATATATTTATTTTTGTTTTAAAATTCGGAATTGGCGGGGTTCTTCTTGCTATTTTTATCGATGAATTATGGAGAGGAATAGCAAATTATTTGAAATTTAGGCTTTATTATAAAAATTAAAGAATATAATCAGGAATTTTTAAAGATAAAAGATGTTTATCTGCTATTGACTTTTTATTAAAAATGTTTTTAAATTATATTAGAAAGATTAAGTAGATTTAAAATATTTATTTTTGTCTTAAAAACTTTACCTAAAAGAGGGATGAGGGATTGTTTTTATGAATAAAAATAAAGAATTGCAATGTGTTCAATGCGGGACATGCTGTTTTGTTAATCTCTGTTCTGTGGGGAAAAAAGGGGAAAATGGGATTTGTAAGTTTTTGATTTATAAGAATAAAAAATATTATTGCCATCTTTATCTTACTGGTGTGATTAAAAAATCAGATATAGAAATAGGGATGGGGTGTAGATTAAAAAGAAATATTCTTATTTATAACTATTATTTAAATATGAGAAATAAAATACAAAATGAAATTTTTTCTAAAGAAAATAAAGGATATCAGATGCTATAATACTTTTTTGTCTTTGGGTGCGATTTTATTTTTAGGCAGTTAAGAGGATAGATTTATCCTAATGTTAATTTTGTTTGAGAAAAAATTATAATAACCTCATTTATTTTTTCGTAGAATTTTAAAATAAATTCTTTCAATAGTATGTCTCAAAGCCTACTACTTGATAACAATCGTTGTAGATTGCCTTATAGAATGGGGTGGTGTTACCGGAAAAGTGGGATAATTCTCTGCTCTTATTCCACTT
>Ga0209720_1000795_pt1 | contig 30555 bp, 26 predicted proteins | sample AD_JPNMR3_MetaG_FD_184426 | JGI IMG/M metagenome (GOLD analysis project Ga0209720, IMG submission 184426) | Active sludge microbial communities of municipal wastewater-treating anaerobic digesters from Japan - AD_JPNMR3_MetaG (SPAdes) (version 2) | ecosystem: Engineered > Bioreactor > Anaerobic... | reverse complement strand
GCACTGGATGAACAATTACCCAAGGAGAATATTTGGTTATCGAACTGCGAATGAAATGGCAAAGATTGTGGTCGCTTAAAACAGGGTTCTGTAAGATTTTGTAAGGCAATTAAACTTGCAATTTAAACTTTTATATGTTTTGAAAACTCAACTGTTCAAAATCAAATTTTTATTATATAATTATTACAATGTTATTATTTGTCTTGGTTATTCCGATATATATAGGGAGAAATATACCTAAAAATATCTTAATGGGAGTTCACAGCAAATGTTTAAGAAGAAAATATTGATTATTGATGACACGGAGTTTATGACAAAACTTATATCCGATGTTCTAATAAATGAAGGTTATGAAGTGGTAACGGCATCTAATGGGCGTCAAGGTATTGAGATGGTCAGGATTGAGAAGCCGGATCTGGTTCTGCTTGATGTTGTCATGCCCGATATGGACGGCTTTGAAGTCTGCAAGACGCTAAGAGATGATGAAGGCAACAACCTTATGCCTATTATCATGCTTACGGCACAGGATAACGAAGATGATAAGCTTACGGGCCTGGAGCTTGGTGCGGATGATTACATAATAAAGCCCTTTAATACCAGGGAGCTTGTGAGCAGGGTTCGAAACACATTAAGGCGTATAGACAGAAACCAGTGGGCAAATCCGTTGACCGGACTTCAGGGCAATATTGAGATACAGAGCGAAATTAACCAGAGAATAGCTACCAGACGGCTTTTTGCGGTTATTTACGCTGACCTTGACAATTTTAAGGCATATAATGATGTGTATGGCTTTGCAAGCGGAGATAGGGCTATAAAGCTTACTGCCGATATTATTGTCGACAATGTGCATAATTATGGAAATCAAAGCGATTTTATTGGCCATGTCGGAGGGGATGACTTTATAGTCGTGTCGACTCCGGATAAAGCCGAGGCTATAGTAAAAGGAGTAATTGAAGACTTTGACACGAAAACGAAAGCCCTTTATTGCGAAGAAGACTTAAGAAGGGGATATATTGTTACGAGCAACAGACAGGGGCAGGTAATGAAGTTCCCGCTTATATCAATATCTTTTGCGATAGTAACCAACGAGGTCAGGGAGCTTATCAGCCATATCCAGATTTCCGAGATAGCGGCTGAGCTTAAGAAAAAGGCAAAGTCCATGCCGGGAAGCACTTATGTAAAAGATAGAAGGAAGTTTTAAATTATTATTGTTTGGGGGATTTAAATTGAAAAAAGCCGAATTGCTGTTTGAGAGCTATAATATGGTGATAGAAGAAAGCTTTAATAAAATTTTTGCCAATAAAAAAGAGGATGTTTTGGAAGTTGATGATAGTTACTTTTCCCAAGTAGTGGATGAAGACCTGAGAAAGTGGGCTAAAGCGCCAATGGAGGAACTTGACGGATTAAGTCCCGATGAATATTTTGGGAGCATTTCTGATATTAAACAATTGTTGGAACTGTTTAAACTCGGTGCTAAAATGTGCGATACGAGTTTGCCCCGTACGTTGGTTGACAGAATGGCATCTTACAATGAAGTTGCGGAGGATGAATTGCTGAAGCTTGCGACAGACCGTTCTGTTCAAAGGGATGATGAGAAGCTTGCTTCATCGCTTATGGCAATTTCCGTACTTGGGGAGTGGAAGACTGAGAGAGCTGTTGTACCGCTAATGAAGCTTGCAGAAGATTTGGAATTTGAAAGCAATATGAATGATGAAATAGTTTTGGACAGAGTTATAGAGACCTTGGCTCTAATCGGGAGAGCGGCAGTACCGGCCATAGTTGACAGGCTAAACTCTTTGGAGGATTTTGGTGTCTTGGATGAGTACTTTTTGATGTGTTTGACAAAAATAGAGGCTAAAACTTTGGACAAAGACGCTTATGAGGCTGTTTACAGGTGCCTGAAAAATTCATTTCTTAGAATGAAAAACAAAGGTTTTGGAGCTATTTGTCTTGGAGATTTTGGCGACGGCAGAGCAATACCTGCACTAAGGGGCTATGTTCAAAAGAACAGGGATTCTATAGATTTTGAGACATATTGCGATATAAATTCTGCTGTTATCCGCCTGGGCGGAAATATGGATGACATAAAAATCGATTTTGCATGATTTTAAACCGTTTTTTAAGAGCAGTACAGCCGCTGTTGTAAAATACAGCGGCCTTTTTATGCATTTTTAAACAATCATAATATTAAATAGTATATGGCCAACCTGTTTGTGAATATGCTTTATTGTATGAACGACTAAAATAAATTGATTTGCATTAGGGGGAAAGCCATATGATTCTAGTAATAAAAAAAGACAAGATAGCTTTGATAGGCTTGGTCTTTTTGCTGTCGATAGCGTTGATAAGCATTAACATAGCATCGGGGCAAAATTCAGTTGAGGTTGCAAAGGATAATTCGGCAAAAAGAACCGTTGTTATTGATGCGGGACATGGGGGAGAAGACCCTGGGGCGGTAAGTGACTACAGCGGGCTTAAAGAAAAGGATGTAAATCTTGTCATTGCAAAAAGGGTTAAGGAGCTTTTGGAGGCAGAGAGCTACAATGTCATTATGACGAGGGAAGAGGATGTTTTAAATTACAGCGAAGGGACAAAGGGATATACCAGCAAGAGAGGGCAGGACCTTACAGCCCGTAAAAAACTGATAGATGAATCGGGAGCTGATATTGCGGTAAGCATACATTTAAACAAGTTTAGCCAAACCCAGTACCATGGAGCTCAGGTTTTCTTTCCGCCAAGATCCGAAGAAAGCAAGAAACTTGCGGATAGTATACAGAAGTCTCTAAGAGAGAATGTTGACCCCGAAAATAAAAGGGAGGCGCTGGTAAAGGACACGAAGCTGATAATCCTAAAGAACTTAAAAGTTCCTACGGTGATAGTTGAGTGTGGTTTTCTTTCCAATCAAGAAGAAGAGAAGAAGCTGGCCGACAAGGAATATCAAGAAAAGCTGGCGATAGCGATAAAAGAAGGAATAGTGAAGTATTTTGAACAACAGTGAACCATTGACGCATGATAGGTTGTCGTGATATAGTTAATTAGGAAATTGGGTCACAAAGGTTCTAATTTAAGGTATTATTGATTGTCTACATTGGGATGAACCCAAAAAGAGGCTATGATGGAGTAGTCATTTTTGGGTTTTTGATTTGGTGTCTTGGAGCAAAATGAAAGAGGTAAAAGAGAAGGAACTTCGTGTTCCAGGCCTTGTTTTTAAGGAGGGACTTTATATGCATATGGCAGATGCTTTGATTTCACCGGCCGTGGGTGGGACCATGCTGGCTGTTAGTGCATCGGTTGCAGCCTGCTCAATTAGAAAAGTAAAACATGAAATGGATGAAAAGAAAATTCCTTTGATGGGGGTTATGGGTGCATTTGTTTTTGCCGCTCAGATGATTAACTTCTCCATACCGGGGACGGGTTCAAGCGGCCACCTTGGAGGGGGCATGCTTCTTGCCATATTGCTTGGGCCGTACGCAGGATTCCTTGCTATGGCATCAATCCTGCTAATCCAGGCATTGTTTTTTGGGGACGGAGGACTGCTTGCCTATGGCTGCAATGTATTTAATTTGGGCTTTTTTACATGCTTTATATCATATCCTTATATCTATAAATGGTTTACAAGAAAAGGCATTAATCCCAAAAGAATTTTTTTGGGCTCGATGGTATCGGCCATAATCGGACTTCAAGCGGGTTCTTTCAGCGTTGTAATTGAGACACTCTTGTCGCGAAAAACGGAGCTGCCTTTTGGGAGCTTTGTGCTTTTGATGCAGCCCATACACCTTGCCATTGGAGTAATAGAAGGGCTTGTTACGGCAGCAGTTGTTACTTTTGTTTGGAAGGCAAGACCTGAATTGATTGAAGGGGCGGATGGTAAAGGAGTATCAAGCAATACATCCGTAAACAAAGTTTTGACTGTGCTTTCAATTGCCGCTATAATTGTTGGAGGAGTTCTTTCCTGGTTTGCTTCAACAAATCCTGACGGTCTGGAATGGTCTGTTGAAAGGACTTATGGAACTTCTGAATTGGAAGCCCAGGGTGAAATTTATGATACACTCTCGGAAATACAGGAAAAAACTGCTTTTTTACCGGATTATGGTTTTAAATCAAGCGGGAATGAAAATGAGCAAGCGACAGAAAATGAAGAGGCTCAGGCAGCCTGGCCTGATGTAAATTTGGGAACCAGTGTTTCAGGCATTGTCGGAGGGGGATTAACTCTTGCTTTTACAGTGTTTATTGGATTTATGATTAATACAGTTAATAAAAGAAAGAGAAATGCAGCTGCATAAAGCCTTGCTTTTGCTCTGTTGGGATTGATTGTATATGTCAAATATCGGTAATTCTTTATACAATATAGTGCATTTGGATGATTTGGCACGAAATAAAACTCGCATTCACAAGCTGCATCCGTTGGTGAAGCTCATAGTTACCCTCGCTTTTTTGACTGTGGTTGCATCCTTTGGAAGGTATGAAATTACAAGGCTTCTTCCTTTGTTTTTATATCCTGTAGTTATTATTGCATTGGCAGAGCTGCCCAAAGCACCTATATTGAAAAGAATTCTAATTATTGAGCCGTTTGTTGCAGGAATAGGAATATTAAATCCGCTCTTTGAAAAGCAAACCTTCGCTTTGGGAGGGTTAATCCTTTCGGTGGGCTGGATTACTTTTTTATCTATATTTTTAAAGAGTATCCTTACTGTTGCTGCTGTGCTTTTGCTTGTGGCTACCACGGGTATGGACCGGCTGGCAGTGGCTTTAAGAATGCTGAAAATACCAAAGCTGTTCGTTTTGCAGCTCCTTTTGACATATCGCTATATATCGGTATTGACGGAAGAGGCGGAAAGAATGGCAAGGGCATATATACTCCGTTCTCCATTACAAAAAGGCATTCACATAAAAGACTGGGGGACTTTTGCAGGACAGTTGGTATTAAGGACATTTGACAGGGCACAGCGGGTTTATCAGGCCATGTGCGTCAGGGGGTTTACAGGAGAGTACAACACAGGAGAGTGCATAAAGTTTAAAACCTCCGATATTTTGTACCTTGCCGCATGGTTGGCGTTTTTTACAGTGACGAGGATGTATGACATACCGATGCTGGTTGGTACATTACTTACAGGAGTGGTAAAGTAAATGAGTCATCATAAACTTGAAGTAAAGAATTTGAGCTTTGTCTATCCGGACGGTTATAAAGCAATTGACGGAATATCCTTCACTATTCACCATGGTGAATCCGTGGGTATTGTAGGAGCCAACGGTGCGGGAAAATCCACCTTGCTCCTTATACTTATGGGAGTTCTTTTTCCAAGTCAGGGAGAGGTGATAGTGGGTGATGTCCGTGTTACGAAAAAAACATTACCCTTTATTCGTCAAAGGCTTGGAATGGTTTTTCAAGACCCGGACGATCAGCTGTTTATGACCACGGTTTATGATGATGTGGCCTTTGGTCCCCGCAATTACGAGCTGGATGAAAAGGATGTTGAGGACAGGGTGGTAAAAGCTCTGGACATGGTTGGAATACCACATTTGAAAGATCGTGCCCCTTATAAGCTTTCAGGAGGAGAGAAGCGGGCTGCGGCAATTGCAACGGTCCTTTCAATGCAGCCGGATATACTTGTCATGGATGAGCCTACCTCAAGTCTTGACCCAAAATCCAGGCGGAAGGTAATGGAGCTTCTTAAAGGTTTTGATCATACCAAGATAATTACCAGTCATGATTTGGACATGGTATTTAAAATCTGCGAAAGAACTATTGTAATAAAAGAAGGCAGGATAGCTGCAGACGGACTGACATCGGAGATTCTTGCAAATCAAAAGCTCATGGACTCATGCGGTCTTGAGGTTCCCCTTGCGCTTCAAAGCTGCCCTGTCTGCGGAAGGAAAAATCAAATTTAAAAGGGAGGTAATTAATTAAAATAATTATTTACCTCCCGATATATATGGGGGATTTTAGCCCTTTATTTTTTAAAATTTTCTTACAACTACATCGTTTTGAAGCATTGTCCAGATGTTTGGGTCTTCCATTCCAAGCCGCCACAATGCAACTCCTTTTATACCGAGTTCCCAAGCGAGCTGGATTTTGGAAAGCAAGCTGCGCTCATCCTCAAACCATACTTCATGCTGATTTCCCTGTGCGTCCCTGTAAGTGAACATGGGCGTCTGCCTTTCTTCGTTGAAGATGATTTCACTATTGTACCTTCGTGCAAGATTGATTGCCCCTTCGTAGGTCACATAGGTGTTTCTGCCGGTGGTAAGATTAAAATCAAATCCGAACACAGATACCGCTGCAACAATCTTATCCCGCGGCATTTTGGTCATGGTATACCTTAAAACACGTTCCATCCAGCCTATTGTAACCGGTGGTCCCGGTGGGCTTCCCGGCCATCCGAACTCGTTGTACAGCATTACCACAAATTCATCCACTGCTCTGCCGATAACACTGTAATTAAATGGATCGGAGAAGGGATTAAAGGGTTCGTCACTTATCCTTGAAGGAACCGATGCAGAGAAGAAATATCCTCTCGGGCGCAGTACTTCCGCTATCTCGGTATAAAGGAGGGAAAGATTGTCACTGTCTTCTATAAACACATCTTCAATGTCAATGTTCACACCGTCAAAGCCGTATTTTTCTATGAGGTTTACAAGGTTTAAGGCAAAGGCGTTTCTGTTCCTCGGGTCTGAAACCAGAACCTTTACAACGTTTTTGGCAAGGGTGGTTCCCCCCGGTCTGTACAGCAGGTTGTGGACCACAGGCATGATTTTGACATTGTTCCTGTGGGCAATTGCTACCAGGTTGCGGATATCCTGGTCGGTAAACTCCCCAAATTTTTCAATGGTGGTGGGATTGGCGGCACTGATTCTGAACATGAACAATGCGGTCGAGGAAAGCTGTCCCGTATTGCTTGCAAAGGATGCAAAGGAGCTTGGAAGAGAGGGACCTTCCTCAAGGGTATAGAATCCCAGTACCCCTGTTATGGGCTTGCTTCCGCTGTAGACGTTGCGTTTTACAATGCTTCCTGAAATCCATCCCTCACTTCCGTTATAGAGGCGTACTTGATACCAGTTGTTGCTAAAACCGATAACCGGAAGCTTTGCGCCATTTGTCATCCGGGTAATTACACCAAAGTTGGTTCCCGGGCCTCTGCGGATATTTGCGGTATTTACATTGACCACTACTTCGGTATAGAGGGGGATGGTTAACTGCTGGCCAACTCTAAGCTGAGTGCCGGTAAGGTTGTTAAGAGCCATGAGACTGTCTACGGTGGTGTTGTATCTTCTGGCTATCAGATACAATGTATCACCGGGTCTTACGGTATATACGATAGGTGCTTGTTCTCCCACGGGAATGTACAGGCGCTGGCCTACGTAGATAATATTGCTTGTGAGTTGGTTTGCACTCCTTATCTGAGCAATTGTCACTCCAAATCTCTGGGAAATGGTATAAAGGGAATCTCCCGGCTGTACTATATACCACATTTGATTCATCATTCCTTCATGATAGTATAAATCTTCATAGACAGTATATTCATACAGCCTGCTCAATGTTCAAAAAGATGGGATAAATACTAAAGTTTTTTGGGATAATGCTATTCACTGCTTTGAGACATAAGGCTGTCCCAAAGCTCATACAGCTCTTCAATTCTTAAATTGAGATTGTCAAGCTCACTTTGAAGCTCCATAAGCTTTACATGGTCACTGACAATTTCCTCTTTGGTCATCTGTTCTTCAATCTCTTTTATACGCTCTTCAGTGCTGCCGATTTCTTTTTCTGTCTCGGAAAGTTGCTTTTCTAGCTTTCTTTTTCTTGCCTTCTCTTCCTTTGATGCAATGTGTTCCATTTTGGATGTTGTCATTTTGACATTTTTTAATTGATTGTCAAAGCTCAAATTCAGCTTGCTCTTGTACTCATGAAACTCGGTGTAATTACCGTTATAGTCAAAGCATGAAGTCGTACTAAGCTCAATAATGCGGGTTGCGAGCTTGTCTATAAAGTACCTGTCATGGGATACAATGAGCAAGGTACCGTCATAATCCGCAAGGGAATTTTCAAGAACTTCCCTCGAGTTTATATCAAGGTGGTTCGTGGGCTCGTCAAGTATAAGGAAGTTGGCCTCGGAAAGCATCAATTTAATAAGAGAAATACGGCTTTTTTCACCGCCGCTTAAAGTCGAAACGGGCTTTAAGACATCTTCTCCTTTAAATAAAAACATTGCCAAAACATTTCTGATTTCTGTCTGTGTAAGTTTTTCGTCCGCACTCCAAACCTCATCAATCAATGTGTTATTCGGGTCTAACTCTTCCTGCTCCTGGTCATAATAACCCAACGTCACATTATGTCCGTATCGAAAGCTTCCTTGATAACCATGAATTTTGCCCGTAAGTATTTTCAAGAGGGTGGACTTTCCGCATCCGTTGGGACCTAGGATAAATACCCTTTCCTTTTTTCTGATGTTAAACCTTACGTCTTTAAACAGAGGCTTTCCGGGATATTCCTTCCCAAGACCTTCTACAAAAAGGACGTCATTTCCGCTGGATATTCCACTTTTGAAGCTCATCCTTACCTTCTCAGGCAGATTTTTGGGTGCCTCGATTTTCTCCATTCGTTCAATAGCTTTAAGTCTGCTTTCTGCAGCAATGATATTTCTTTCTCTGTTCCATCTTCGCTGCTGCTCTATGAATGCTTCCATCCGGGCAATTTCCTTCTGCTGCTGTTCATAGTGCCTTTGCTGAATCTCCCGGTCCACAGCTTTTTGGTTCAAATATGAGGAATAATTGCCGCTGTACAGCTTACATTCACAGTTCTCAATTTCCAGTGTTTTATTGGTAATTTTGTCGAGAAAATATCTATCGTGGGATATAACCAACACACACTTTTTGTAGCTTGACAAAAACTCTTCCAGCCATTCTATGGCATTTATGTCAAGGTGGTTTGTAGGCTCATCCAAAAGAAGAATATCAGGCTCCGTAAGAAGAAGCCTTGCCAAGGCAAGCCTTGTTTTCTGGCCTCCACTTAAGTTCCTGGCATTTAATGAAAATTGGTCCTCCGAAAATCCCAGACCCTTCAAAACACCCTTTGCGCGGCTCTTGTATTCGAATCCTCCCAAACGGGAATATTCGTCGGTCAAGCGAGAATACTCCTTCATAATTGAGTTCAACTGACCTTCGTCCTTTTCTGTACTCATGGATTTTTCCAATGTCTTCATGCGGGATTCCATTTCAGTAAAGTGGGAGAACACCGCTAAGGCCTCATCAAGTATGGTATTGGACGAATCCAGACCGGAATTTTGTGCAAGGTAACCGAGTTTTGAGTTTTTGGCCGTATAAATCTCTCCGCTGTCGGGAATGTATTCTCCGGTTATTATTTTAAAAAGTGTGGATTTGCCCGCTCCGTTTACTCCGACAACGCCAACCTTGTCACTATCGTTGATGCTGAAAGAAATATCTTTTAAGATTTCTTTTACGCCAAAGGACAGACTTATATTATTGCAGCCTAAAACTATCATACTCAATCACCTTAAAAAATCTAATATAAATTAATTAACTATAATAAAATAAAAAAATATGCTAAAATAAAAATGTAAAAGCATATAAATTTCAATCTTCCAAACGCCAACCCAATCCATTTTAGCAAAAATACTGCCTCTTAGCAATATTGACAATAAAATAACAAAGGTGTTATAATCACAATTACCCAGGTAGTGATGTAAAGTTGTTCCAAGATAAATCTTTGAGGTGAAAGCGATGAGTTTAGAGAAAAAAATTTCTATGGCAGTAATAAAACGTTTGCCCAGGTACTACAGGTATCTTTCGGATCTTTTGAAACTTGGGATAACAAGAATATCGTCGAAGGAACTAAGCTCTAGGATGGGAATAACTGCATCTCAGATACGTCAGGACTTAAATTGTTTCGGCGGATTCGGACAACAGGGGTACGGATACAATGTCGAGTACCTTTACAATGAAATAGGCAATATTCTTGGCGTGAATGAAGCGTTTAAAGTTATTATCATTGGAGCTGGAAATATGGGTCAGGCTCTTGCCAATTACACCAATTTCGAAAAAAGAGGTTTTAAGCTTATCGGTATTTTTGATATAGATCCAAGTTTGATAGGGGAGAAAATAAGGGATATAGAGATTATGCATCTTGACAGTCTGGAACGGTTTGTAGCGGAAAATCAAGTTGATATTGCAATTCTGTGTGTTCCTTACGAGCATACCCCTGCTGTGGCCGATAAAGTGGCACGCCTTGGGGTTAAGGGTCTGTGGAATTTCTCTCCCATGGATTTGAAGCTTCCTTATGATGTGATAATCGAGAATGTTCACTTAAGCGATAGTCTTATGGTTTTAGGATACAGATTGAATGAAATGCGTAAGAAATAAAAATAGAAAACCGGGCGGCATTTGCTTAACCCGGTTTTGTTATAGGCAAATTTTACAAATGGTTGCTTTTAATTTTCAAAATCACAGTTTATTCAAAACAGTTATAAATTCGGGGTATGCAATATCAAGTATCTGAGTTTTTCTGATATTTGTCTCATTTTCGGCAATAAGACCTGCGACACAAAGGGACATGGTGATTGCAGCATCGTTGTGGCCTTCTACAACAGTACCCTTGAGATATTCTTTACCTTCGATGATTACTCCGTCCTCTGTCTCTTGCAAGGAAGCTCCAAGCTTGGAAAGCTCGGCTATCATACGGGAAAGTTTACCCGATTCTTTTGTCTTGAAGCCTTTAAGACCGGTGATTGTTGTAGTTCCTTTGGCAATGGAAGCAGCAACAGTAATAATCGGAATTTCATCTATGAGTCTCGGTATCATGCTGCGGTCAATGGTTGTTCCGGTAAGAGGTGAGGATACAACCCTGATATCGGCAACTTTTTCGTTGTTTACTACACGTTCGTTGAGAATTTCGATTTTGGCTCCCATTGATTTATATACATCAAGAATTCCTGCTCTTGTAGGATTGATACCAACATTTTTGACCACTATATCGGAATTTGGCACTATAAGGCCGGCAGTCAGGAAATATGCAGCAATCGAAATATCCCCGGGTACTTCGATATGCTGGGCGTATAAGTTTTCGACCTTGCGGGATGTTACTTCCAGACCGTTGACTTTAATGTCAGCTCCGAAATAGTTGAGCATCAGCTCGGAATGGTCCCTTGATTTAACTTCTTCAATTACTGTGGTTTCTCCGTCGGCATAAAGACCTGCAATAAGAAGCGGAGACTTTATATATGTGTCTAAAATGGAAACATTATGGGTTTTACCGATAAGTTTTGCCGGCTGGATTGAAAGCGGGCAAAGGTTTCCGTTCTCCCTTCCGTTAATGTTTGCTCCCATTTGTCGCAGCGGAGCTACAACTTTACCCACGGATTTCCTGAGAGCTGATTCGTTTCTGGTAACTACAGAAGAGAAAGGCTGACCTGAGAGCACACCCAAAAGAAGTCTTAACGCAGTACCCGATCTCCCGGCATTTAAAGGAGCAGAGGGCGGTCTTAAGCCATACAGACCATTACCCTGAATCTTTATCTTGTTCGGGAGTATTTCAATGCTTACCTGCATCTTTCTGAAGCAGTCAATGGTACTGAGGCAGTCTTCACCCATCATAAGTCCGTCAATTTCGGTGGTTCCTTTTGCCAAAGAGCCGAAAAGAATTGCCCTGTGGGAGATGGATTTATCCCCGGGTATGTTTATTTCGCCTCTTAGTGAATCCCTTTGCTCAATTAACACGCTTATTCCCCCATTCCATAAGTATAAGTGAAGCTTTTGTTGTGGTACGAATTTGCTGATAAAAACTAATTTAAGTTTGTTCTATCAAATTTTAAACACTTTATAACCTTTTTCTACGAGCAGCTCAAAAGCGTCTGCCACACTGCCGGAATCGGGCAATGTGATTCTAAGGCAACCTTGCTCAAATTCCCGGCTGTTGGAAACATTGATATTTTTTATATTGATACCGTTGTTTCCGAGAATAGTTGTTATTTCTCCAATAATACCGGGTTTGTCAACAACATCTACAATAAGCTCGTTCTGCGGTTCGATGAGACCTTTCCTGCTGTTTGGAATGGAATCCCGAAACCTTTTTGCAGAATCGAAAAAGTTGTATATGCCGTTGGAATTTTCATTATCAATATATTCAATAAAAGTGTTTAATGTCTCGGTAAATTTATTTAAAGTGGATTTAACAATTTGCTTGTTGCTCAGAATAATGTTTTCCCACATTTTAGGATTCGATGATGCAATTCTTGTTATATCTTTAAATCCTCCTGCAGCCAAAATCTGCATTTTGCCGTCGGGGGAATCGGAGGATTTTACAAGGTTTACAAGAGCTGAAGCAATTACGTGCGGTACATGGCTTATGGTTGCGGTAATAATATCATGTTCCTTGGAATCAAGCTTTATCGGTATTGCGCCAATTCCTTTGATTATTTTTGCTAAAGACTCAAGGGATTCTTCGGGGCAGTTTTTTGAAGGCGACATTATATAATATGCATTCTCAAACAAATGAGAAAAACTCGATGCAAAGCCTGCCTTTTCAGTACCTGCCATTGGATGCCCCCCAATGAAGCAGGGGGGATTATCCAATGAGTTTATAAAATCTATTATTTCCCCCTTTGTGCTTGCCGTATCTGTGAGGATACACCCGTCCTTCACCTTGCCGTGAAGTTGGGTTATATAATCAATAGTGCTCTTAATCGGTGTACAAATAAAAATAATGTCGGAATTATATACCGATTCGCAAAGTTCGGTAAAGCCTTCACTTATATAACCTTCTTTTATTGCTTGGCTCAGACTCCTCTCATTGATGTCAACTGCAGCTATCGACTTAATATTAAGCCGCTCTTTTAATGCTCTTGCCAGTGACCCTCCGATAAGCCCAAGCCCGATAATGGATATCTTTTCAGCCTGCATAGTGAAACTCTCTTCCTAATATTTCGGCAATTTTACTTATATCTTTACACAAATCATAAAAATCATCAGGCGGAAGTTGTTGGGCAGCATCGGATAATGCACATTTTGGATTCGGATGAACCTCTACTATAAGTCCGTCTGCGCCCGCAGCTATTGCTGCCTTTGAAAGAGGAAGAATATACTGGGTCTTTCCTGCCGCATGGCTTGGGTCGACAATTATCGGAAGGTGACTTAGGCTTTTTACAACAGGTACCGCACTTATATCCAAAGTGTTTCGGGTAGCTGTTTCAAAGGTTCTTATACCTCTTTCGCAAAGAACAACGTTGTAGTTTCCTTCACTCATTATATATTCGGCTGCATTCAACCATTCGTCTATAGTGGTTGAAGGACCTCTTTTAAATAAAACAGGCTTTTTGGAGCGTCCGATTTCACGAAGAAGTTGGAAGTTTTGGACATTTCTTGCTCCTACCTGGAACATATCAACATAACTGTCAGCTATTTCAACAGCTTTTTCGCAGGTAACTTCTGTTATAATAAGAAGTCCTGTGGCTTCTTTTGCCTCTTTTAGAAGCTTCAGTCCTTCTTCTTCAAGTCCCTGGAATGAATATGGGGAAGTTCTCGGCTTGAAAGCTCCGCCCCTTAAAAACTGCGCACCGGCTTTTTTAACAGCCTGGGCTGCGGCCATAATCTGATCCCTGCTTTCAACGGCGCAGGGTCCTGCCATGACAACAAGCTCTTTGCCCCCGATTTTTACACCCCCGACATCGATTACACTGGGTTCCGGTCTAAAGGTTTTACCTGCAAGCTTGTATGATTCAACAATGGGAACCAGCTTTTCGACGCCGTTCATAAGCTCCAAAGGTACATCGGCAAGCTTTCTCTTGTCACCTATAACGCCGATGATAGTTCTTTCGGAGCCCTTTGAAATGTGCACACCAAGCCCTAAAGAACTCAATACCTTGGATATCTCGGCAATATCGCTTTCTTTTGAGTTGGGTTTCATTACAATAACCATCTTACCATTCCTTCCTTTCCAACCGTTCTAAACTAAATACCTTTTTTAATACCACAATTGCCATCCATTCTACCATTCTACCAAAAAGCAATTTACTGCCTGCTTTTTGATTTCGCCTCTTTAATTAAAATGAAAGAGGCAAAAGCGAAGGGACTTGATGCCCTCACAGCTTTTATTCTTTTATATTAATGTACAATGATAATGTGCAAATGTCAACAACAAATAACGTTAAAAAGCAATGATAATGAACGTAATTTGCTGGGTTGACTGGCATTCAAAGTCAAATACGTTTCATAAAATATGATACTTCAGGCATAGAATTTAAATGCTGACAAACATATTTACAAGTTACGTTTTATTGAAGGCATAAAATTACAATAGAACAGACGCAGTCTACCATAAATTACATTATGTTTTGCCATGCCGGAAAAAGGTTGTACATTCAATGCTTTTCAAAAAAAATATTGATGCAAAAATATTGTCGTGATGAAAGGGAATTTATAAAAAAAATAGAATATAAATAAAGAATAAAATATTATTGTTACAGATCAAATATTTAGGTTTGCATCCAATAGTACACAGCGTGGCTGGCATAATAATTGCGACAACTTGTTTTATGTTTGCGGTAATGCAAATGAACTTTTATAAGTTCAATAAATATACAAGGGGGAATTATTATGAAAGACCTGGCTGCGGAGAGGATTCGCAACGTATGCCTGATGTCTCATGGAGGTGCGGGAAAAACAACTCTCGCTGAAGCAATGATGTTCAACACCGGGGTATTAGAGAGATTTGGAAGAGTCGAAGACGGTACCACCACTTCAGATTACGACCCGGAAGAAATCAAGAGAAAGAGTTCCATCAGCACATCTATTTGTCCATGTCAATGGAAAGATCACAAGATTAATGTAATCGATACTCCAGGATATTTTGATTTTGTTGGAGAAGTAAAGCAGGGAATAAGAGTTGCGGACAGTGCAGTGATTCTTGTTTCGGCAAAGAGCGGAGTTTCGGTAGGAACGGAGAAAGCATGGGCACAAGCCCAGGAAAGAAGTATCCCGACAGTTTTTTTCGTAAATAAAATGGATGATGAAAATGCAAACTTCTTTAAGACTTTAGATCAATTGGTTGCAACCTTCGGAAAAAATATAATTGCCTTTCAGGTCCCCATAGTCGAAAATGCAAAATTTACCGGATATGTAGATGTCATAAATATGAAAGCAAAAAAGTTTGATAAAGATAAATTGATTGATGCGGATATTCCTTCGGAATTAAACGATAAAATAGAAGAGATTAGAAATGCTTTGATTGAAGCAGTGGCGGAAACCAGCGAAGAACTTATGGAGAAATTCTTTGACGGTCAGGAATTTAAGACGGAAGAAATAAGCAAAGGACTTCGGCAGGGAATAAAAGACGGAACTTTAGTACCGGTTTTCTGCGGTTCTGCAACTTCAAACCTTGGAGTTAAACCATTAATGGATTCCATCATTGAATTTATGCCTTCACCGGTTGACGCCGGGGTGGTAAAGGCAAAAAAATTGGGAAAAGACGAAGTCTTGGAGCTTAAAACCAGTGAGGATGCACCTCTTTCGGCATTGGTCTTTAAAACAATAGCCGACCCTTTCGTCGGAAAGATTTCAATGATAAGAGTCTTCTCGGGAACATTAAAATCGGAGTCTGTGGTTTACAACACCACAACAGGCAAAACGGAAAAAATATCCCAGCTCTTTATGTTAAGAGGAAAAAAGAATATTCCGGTAGATAAGCTGGTGACTGGAGACATAGGTGCAGTCGCCAAGCTTCAATCGGTAAACACAAACGATACTCTGTGTACTCAGGAAAACCCCGTAGTGTTAGACAAGATACCGTTTCCAGAACCCGTCATGTCCATGGCAGTCCAGCCGACTTCCAAAGGTGATGAAGAAAAAATAAGTTCAGGTCTAAACAAGCTCCAGGACGAAGACCCTACATTCAAAGTTTCGACAAATACTGAAACCCATCAGACCCTCATTTCCGGTATGGGCGAAATTCACTTGGACGTAATAGTAAACAAGCTGAAATCAAAATTTGGCGTATCGGTTGAACTGACTCCCCCTAAAGTGCCGTACCGAGAGACAATCAGGAAAAAGGTCAAAGTGGAAGGAAAACACAAGAAGCAGTCCGGTGGTCATGGCCAGTACGGTCATGTTTGGATAGAGTTTGAACCGGGAGAAAAAGAGGAATTGACCTTCGAGGAAAAAATATTTGGAGGCGCGGTACCGAAACAGTATTTCCCGGCAGTCGAAAAAGGATTGCAGGAAAGTATTCGAAAAGGTGTTTTGGCAGGCTATCCTGTAGTATTCCTCAAAGCGACGCTGGTGGACGGCTCATATCACTCCGTAGACTCATCGGAAATGGCCTTTAAAATTGCAGCAAATCTTGCTTACAAGAAAGGCTTGGAGCAGGCATCTCCGGTACTCTTAGAGCCCATTGCCCACGTGGAGGTTTATGTTCCTGAAAGCTATATGGGAGAAATAATCGGTGATCTAAACAAGAGAAGAGGAAGAATTTTAGGAATGAATCCTCAGGACAACGGCATACAGCAGGTTGTTGCGGAAGTGCCCGAGGCAGAGATGTTTAAATATGCCACAGACCTGACATCAATGACTCAGGGCAGAGGTTCGTTTAAGATGCGGTTTGAAAGATATGAAGAAGCTCCACCGCATGTAAGCCAAAAGGTAATTGAGGAAGCTAAAAAGAATATGGCAGCGGAAGATGCACAATAGTTGTTTCAAATATATTTTGATTTACATATAATAAAAAGGGGTATGGTAATAATAACCGTATCCCTTTTTATTTCTAAATTTTTTCTTAATAATTAAGACTTTATGAAAAACTGTCTATACTGTTATTATAATAATGAAGGCATTGTTGGAGGCTTTAAAAAATGATAAAGAAAAAAAGTGATGTGGCAAAGCGAATCTGGGAAATTGATATTTTGAGGGGAACCCTTGTAATAATGATGGTGATACTGCATATTCTGTTTGACCTTGAGTTTGTTTATAATTTTCCCATAGGTTACGGCACGGGATTTATAGATATAATTAGAATTATTGTTGCCACATTGTTTATTATGGTCTCCGGTATTAGTACCTCGTTTAGCAAAAACAGCTTTAGACGGGGGCTTGTGGTTTTTTCTGCGGCTTTACTAATAAGTCTTGTTACTTTTATAGTCGGCAGGGACTTTTTTATTTGCTTCGGTGTGCTTCATCTTATCGGTATTTGTATGATGGCTTCGCCGTTATTAAAAAAAATTCCGACTTTCGGGCTTATAATATTAAGTCTGATTGTGGGAATGACTCAGTTTATCATTCCGTATATTAAAATCTCCCACAACTATTTTTTCATGTTTGGCCTTTACAATGACAAATTCATTTCGGCGGATTATTATCCTATTTTTCCTTGGGCGTGGCCTTTTTTGCTTGGCATGGTACTTAGCAGATTTATTTATAAAGAAAAGAAAAGCATTCTAAAGTTTTCCGTCAGGGATAATCCTGTAAGTTGGCTTGGAAGACATTCCCTTTTGATATATTTGATTCATCAGCCAATAATATTACTATTGCTGGCAATTATAATGGGTCTTTTGGCATGAGTGCAAAAGAAGCACCGATACCGATATTATTTTAAGTAGGAATCATATTTTCACATTGCTAAAGCAAGATAAGGATAACACGGTTAAAAGAATGAGATACTGAAAATTAGTAGCAGGAATTTGTATTAATTTTTTGAATAAATTAAAATAATTGCTTATTACAATAAGATATTAAACAAAAAGACCTTGAATATCAATTCAAAGTATTTTATAATATAATCAAAGGTCAAAGAAAGTCAAAATCAGCACGGAATAGGGTGATGAGTATGGCGAAGCTCAGCGATCTTATAGAAGCATTTATCAAACAGTTAATTGAAGATACCAACGGAACCATTGAAATACAAAGAAATGAACTTGCCAATCAATTCAACTGTGTACCATCCCAGATAAACTATGTAATAGACACCAGATTCACAACGGAAAGAGGCTATTATGTAGAAAGCCGCAGGGGTGGAGGAGGATATATAAAAATAAGGCGGGTAAGTATAGGACATGAGGGAAAGAATTACCTTATGCACATCATAAACGCTATGGGAGATAGCATTTCCCAACAGTCCGCCCATGTATTTATAAACAATTTTGTTGACCATAATGTTGTATCGGAAAGAGAAGCCATGATGCTGAAAGCCGCTACCAGCGACAAGGCTCTTTCGGCTGTTCCTGTGGAAAGCAGGGGCTATATTAGGGCAAGCATCTTAAAAAACATGCTGGTGTGCCTTTTGGTTTAATATAAGTAACCTGTAGTATTGGTCCTTTTTGAAAGGAGTGAGCATAATGTTGTGTCAGAAATGTCAGAAAAGAGTTGCCAATGTTCAGATGACCCAAATAGTGAACAACAACAAGAGTGTTGTTTACCTTTGTGAGCAATGTGCCCGGGAGGAAGGCAAATTCAATGTGATGTCTCCTTTTAGCATAAGTGACTTTTTCTCAGGCATTATGGGATTTCCATATATGGCGTCGGCTCCTCAGCAAAACCAGGATGTAGTGTGTGAAACCTGTGGAATGAGCTATGAGGAGTTTAAAAAAATAGGAAAGCTGGGATGCTCCAACTGTTACAAGGTGTATGGCGACAAGTTGGTTCCTCTGCTTAGAAGACTCCATGGAAATATACAGTACAACGGAAAGTTTCCCTCCAGAGCTTTCGGAAGTATCAGGATATCCAGAGAAATTGAGAAATTGAAGGAGCAGCTTAATATCGCCATAAAGAATGAGGAATATGAAAAGGCAGCGGTACTAAGGGATCAAATTAAAAGCCTTGAGTCAAACAATATGTAAGCCTTACAGAAAAATAAGCGGGTTTTGCAGGAGCAGGAGGTGTGTGTGATGAATGAGTGGTATATGCAAATAGGGCCCGAATCTGATGTGGTAATGAGCACAAGGGTGCGCATAGCAAGAAACTTTAAAGGAATTCCTTTCCCGTCCAAAATGAAAAAGGAAGACGGGAAATTGATAATAAAGAAGGTCAAGGAAGCGATTTTCGGAAGAAGCAGTGCCATCGGGGATAATTTTAAGTTTATCGATATTCATGGGCTGACACCGATTCAAAGGCAGGTCCTCGTGGAAAAACACCTTATAAGCCCCGATTTGGCAGAAAGCCGTATTGAAAGCGGAGTAATAATCAGTGCGGATGAAAATATAAGCATAATGATTAACGAAGAAGACCATCTCAGAATACAATGCCTGTCTGCAGGTTTGCAGCTTGAAGATACATGGAACCTTTGCAACAAAATAGACAATCTTTTGGAGGAAAGTATCGATTACGCTTTTGACGAAAAATTCGGATATCTTACCTGCTGCCCAACCAATCTGGGTACAGGTATTAGGACTTCGGTAATGCTGCATCTTCCGGCACTTACCATGACGGGGTATATAAAGGGTATTCTTGAGGTATGTTCAAAGCTTGGTATTGCAGTAAGAGGTCTTTACGGTGAAAACTCCGAGGCCTCGGGGAATATGTACCAGATATCCAATCAGGTTACTCTTGGACTTACAGAGGAAGAAATAATTTCAAATATCAACAATATCGTAAAACAGATAATTGACCAGGAAAGAACATTAAGAAAACAGCTCTACAAGCAAAATACTTACAGATTTGAAGATAGGATTTTCCGTTCTTTGGGTCTTTTATCCAACGCAAGAATAATTTCCTCGGAAGAGGGATTGAAGTTATTATCCGATGTTAGATTGGGAGTTGATATGGGAATAATTACTGATATAGATATTAGGAAGCTTAACGAAATACTTCTTCTGGTACAGCCGGCAAACTTGCAAGAGAGTGTGGGAAGACCGATGAATCCGGAGGAAAGGGATATAAAAAGAGCAGAAACCATTAGAAACAGATTGAAGTAGAAGAAAAAACACGATAAACAAATATAGATGTAAAGGAGGATGTACCATGTACGGACGTTTTACCGAAAAAGCACAAAAAGCAATAAACATTTCTCAGAACATGGCAATAGAATTAGGACATAATTATGTTGGGACCGAGCACCTTCTTTTAGGGTTGGTAAAGGAAGGAAGCGGAGTTGCTGCACGGGTTTTGCAAAGTCAAGGCGTTACTGAAGACAAGGTTATAAAGGAAATTGAAGAACTCATCGGACGCGGTGAGGTAATGGGTCAGCCTTTGGATTTTACTCCAAGAACCAAAAGAGTTCTTGAGCTTAGCTATAGAGAAGCCCGCAGAATGGGTCACAACTATATCGGAACGGAGCACCTTCTTTTAGGAATAATGAAAGAAGGGGAAAGCGTTGCTGTAAGAATTTTGAAGGACTTGGGGGTTGAGCATCAGAAGCTTGTACAGGAAATATTAAACATGCTCAGCGAGGAAGCTCCCAATTCTTCCGGTGCACCGAAAAACAGCTCATCCTATTCAAATACACCAACCTTAAACCAGTTTGGCAGAGATTTGACGGAGATGGCAAGAGAAGCAAAGTTTGACCCGGTAATAGGCCGTGACAAGGAGATTGAAAGGGTCATACAGATTTTAAGCAGGAGAACAAAGAACAATCCTTGCTTAATCGGTGAGCCGGGAGTCGGTAAGACTGCAATTGCAGAAGGGCTTGCCCAAAAAATTGTTGAAGGAAATATTCCGGAGATATTGAAGGACAAAAGAGTAGTTACTTTGGACCTGTCCTCCATGGTTGCCGGTGCAAAATATAGAGGTGAATTTGAAGAAAGGCTTAAAAAGGCGCTTGACGAAATCAGAAGAGCGGGCAATGTAATACTGTTCATTGATGAAATGCATACAATCATAGGAGCCGGTGCGGCAGAAGGTGCAATCGATGCATCCAATATATTAAAGCCTTCTTTGGCGAGAGGTGAGATTCAGGTTATCGGTGCCACTACCATTGATGAGTACAGAAAACACATAGAAAAGGATGCCGCTTTGGAAAGAAGATTCCAGCCGATTACCGTCGGAGAGCCAACAAAAGAAGAAGCAATAGAAATATTAAGAGGTTTAAGAGACAAATATGAAGCGCATCACAGTGTAAAAATCACTGACGAGGCTTTGGTGGCAGCGGTTAATATGTCCGACAGGTACATTACAGACCGGTTCCTGCCCGATAAAGCCATTGACCTTATCGATGAGGCTGCATCAAGGGTAAGGCTGAAATCCTTTACTGCGCCCCCTGACTTAAAACATCTTGAGGAAAAAGTGGAAAGACTCAGGAAAGAGAAGGAAGACGCAATAGTATGCCAGGAATTTGAAAAGGCTGCCCGGATAAGAGATGAAGAGCAAAGGCTCAAAAATGAGCTGGAGAAGGCGAAGGACAGCTGGCGTCAGAAGAATCAGACCACTACAAATACAGTGAGCGAAGAAGATATTGCAGGAATTGTGTCCGACTGGACGGGTATTCCGGTAAAAAGACTTGCGGAGGAAGAATCCGAAAGACTTATGAAGATGGAAGACATCCTTCATAAAAGAGTAATAGGACAGGATGAAGCTGTAAAAGCAATAGCCAAAGCCATTAGAAGAGGAAGAGTCGGCCTTAAAGATCCGAAACGGCCTGTGGGTTCGTTCATCTTCTTAGGTCCTACGGGAGTTGGAAAGACGGAGCTTTGCAAAGCTCTGGCAGAGGCACTTTTTGGTGAAGAAAACGCAATGATCAGAATAGATATGTCGGAGTACATGGAAAAACACAGCGTTTCAAGACTTGTGGGTTCACCTCCGGGATATGTCGGTTATGAAGAGGGAGGACAGCTTACCGAGAAAGTAAGAAGAAAGCCTTATTCGGTAGTGTTGTTTGATGAAATTGAAAAGGCGCATCCGGATATATTCAATATTCTTCTTCAAATCCTTGAGGACGGAAGGCTGACCGATTCCCAAGGCAGGGTTGTGGACTTTAGAAATACGGTAATTATCATGACATCCAACATAGGTGCCCGGCTCATAACGGAACCAAAGCAGCTGGGATTTGCTCCGGCAATTCAGGACAAAGCCAAAAACTATGAAGACATGAAAAACAACGTTATGGGTGAGCTTAAAAAGAGCTTCAGACCGGAATTCTTAAACAGAATAGATGAGATAATCGTGTTCCATCCTCTTGAAGAGGAACACTTAAAGAAGATAGTGGGACTTATGGTAGACAGCCTTGCCGAAAGACTCAAGCAGAATTCAATTACCGTTGAAGTATCTGAAGATGCAAAAGCTCTTCTTGCAAAGAAAGGATTCGACCAAGTGTATGGAGCAAGACCGCTGAGAAGGGCAGTACAGAGCATGGTAGAGGATAAACTGGCCGAAGAAATGTTGGAAGGCAGGGTAAAATCGGGAGACAAAGTATTTGTTGATGTAAAAGGAGAAGAACTGGTATTTATTCAAAAAAAGGATGAAATTGCCGTGGATAAAGGCTAAGGAGAAAAAAGAGTCAGAGGAAAAATTTCCTTTTGGCTCTTTTTTATGCCTTTTCCAGATCAGATATGCTTATTTTCCTTGAATGCTGCGTGTGGCTCCAATCTTTATTGTTTTTGCTCATAAATCCTTGTATGGTAATTGGTATCCAGGTAATGCAGTAAAAAGGATAAATCAAAAAACCGCAAAGCACTTTGAGGTTGAATTTTTTTTCCGAAAGCACAACCAAAGGGCCGTAGAGAAACTGCAACGTTACAAATACATACCAGATTTTCGTCGGAAAAACGTACCTGAGATTGTAAAAAGGGGATTCGGGAAAAACAGTTTGAATCCACATCATTATTGTTATCAGCCCAATAAAAACCAGCCTTATGGGCTGAAATAAATAAACCGCACAGTCAAAAGCTATCAAATCTCCTTCACTAAAGGCCTTTTTAAATAAGGGCCCCAAATACCGGCTTGCACAGTCTGCGTGACCCTGCATCCACCTTTTACGCTGGTTCCATGACTGCTTTAATGTAATGGGTTTTTCGTCATAAACCACTGCATTGTGGGCCCATGCAACCTTGTAATTGTTTAAAGCAAGTTTCATTGTAAACTCCAGGTCTTCTGTAAGGCATGTGGCTCCCCAGCCTATTTCTTTTAACACATCCACATCAATACAAAAGCCTGTGCCGCAAAGACCGCAGCTTAGGCCCAAGTAATATCTGGGAAGCTGGAATATCCTGTTTGAAAGCCAGAAAGCTATGGAGTATGACAGGGTAATCCATGAATCAAAAGGATTTTTGCTGTCAATATACCCCTGCACAACCTTGTGGCCTCTGCAAAGCTGCCTGTTCATTTCCAAGAGGTAGTTGGATGAAACAAGATTGTCGGCATCAAAGACACTTATTGCATCATATTTTTCTTCCATAGTATATATTTTTTCAAACATCCATTCTAGAGCATATCCTTTTCCCCGGGCAGTGTTGTTGTTTCTTCTATATACAATGGCCCCGTGTTCTTCCGCTATTTCGGCAGTTCTGTCGGTACAATTGTCGGCAATTACATATACGTCAAAAAGATTGCTGGGATAGTTTTGCCTAAAAAGGCTGTCGACTATATGGGCAATTACTGCTTCTTCATTATGGGCGGCGACAATCAAAGCAAACTTTTTTTGAGGCACGTACTCTTTTGGGCTGGTTTCTCTGCGCTTTCGCCAGCCGAACACTGAAATCCCAAAAAAATAGCATCCTGCTATAAATATTATCACCTGCATGATTTGCGTTGTACCGTATATAAAGCTGTTTATATGTGATAACATCTGATTCCTCCAAATAAATTTATTATAAGAGAGTATTTCCCGGGCGAAAATTTCTTTATTTATTTTGTACTTAATAAGGAAAAATATTTATGATAAATAACTAATAAAATATGTTATAATTAGATATATGTAATACGATATATATTTTGTGTGCTGCTATAACAGCATTATCGTAATGTTCTGTTCCAAATGTTTTGGCACGATTCTTGTGCGCAATTTATTAGCCATTTCAGAAAATGAAACAGGGCTTTTGATATTTATTAATATCCAAAATTAAGTAAAGTGACTTAAATTTATGGGGGTTAGTCATGGCAAACACATACATTAATGATGCAATTATTGGAAATTCTGCTATGCTTGTGTGTCTGACACGAAATGGTGAGCTGACAAGGTTGTTTTGGCCTCATATTGATTATCCGCAGCATTTTGAGAAAATGGCCACGGGGATATTTTATACAGGCCAAAAAAACAGTACTTCGTGGTTTTATGAAGACAACTGGCACCACACTCAGTATTATGTGGAAGACACCAATATTTTAAAAACAATATGTGAGGATAATGGCAGAGGACTTCGAGTGGAACAGACGGATTTTGTCTTAAAAGACAAAGATGTGATGATAAGAAGGTATGTTATAGAAAACATTGGACCGAATGAAGTGGATCTGGGTTTTGTTCAATATTCTTCAACAGTGTCTACAACTCCTGAATTAAGAAGCACTTTATTTGATTTTAATGTGGATGCTCTGATTCATTACAGACACAATTACTATATTTCCATATCATCCGACACTGAGGTTATGCAGTTCCAATTGGGCAATAATGCTTTTGACAATGCCAGATACACAGAGCTTTACGGATATGACTCCATAGGAATGATGAAGGATGGGGCGATGTCCTTTAATATTGGAAAAATTGCACCAGGAGAGAAGAAAACCTTTAATCTCTTCATTTGTGTCTCCCATACATTAAAAGGAGTCAAGCAGTTGGTAAGATTGTGCAGAAACTTAAATGTCGATGAGGAGTATGAGAAGACCAGAAACTACTGGCTTGACTTTTTGAAGAATGCAAGACCGATTGCAACGGGGGACAAGAAAATTGATGACCTGTACAAAAGGTCCATTCTTGTGTTCAAGCTTATGGCCGATGAGAAGACAGGAGGATTGCTGGCTTCTGCTGAAATAGATGAAGGGTTTACCAGATGCGGGCGTTACGCATACTGCTGGGGAAGGGATGCGGCCTTTATTACCGGTGCATTGGATGCCGCAGGGCTGACGAAAGCAGTGGATAAATTCTATCAGTGGGCTGTTATGACTCAGGATGATGACGGCTCATGGCAGCAGAGATATCATATGGATGGAAACCTTGCACCCTCATGGGGACTGCAGGTGGATGAGACCGGTACCCTTATATGGGGTATGCTAAAGCATTACCGGGTCACCGGAAATATAGATTTTCTTAAAAGTATGTGGGAAAGCATAAAGAAGGGTGTAGAGTTTTTAACCCGTTTTATAGACAGCGACACGGGGTTGCCTGCTCCCAGCTATGATTTGTGGGAGGAAAGAGTAGGAGAGCACACTTATTCCAGTGCTGCGGTATATGCCGGCATCAAAGCCGGTGCCGAGACAGCAAGGATTCTCGGTGCTTCCGAAGATCTAATTGAAAAGTGGGAAAAGGCGGCTTCGAATATGAAGGCCTCCATAGAGAAAAACCTTTGGAGGGATGAAGCAGGCAGGTTCATCCGAAGTGTGCGCACCAAGCTAAATCCATGGGGAAGTGAACATTCTCCGTACACGACGGTAATTAAAGTCAATGAAAAGGGTTATTATAGAGATGTAACCTTGGAAGATTGGACCATTGATGTAAGCCTTCTTGGGGTTTCCATTCCTTTCGGTGTCTTTGATGTACATGATGAGAGGGTAAGAAAAACAGTGGAGGCCATTGAAAGGGCTCTGACTTCTCACCCTGTTGGCGGAATAAAAAGATATGAAAACGACAATTATGTTGGAGGAAACCCATGGGTGCTGGCAACTTTGTGGGTGGCTTTGTATTATATTGAGACAAAAGAGTATGAAAAAGCAAAGGATTACTTTGGATGGGCTGCAAAATCCTGTACTTCTCTTGGACTTTTGCCGGAGCAGGTGAGCAAGGATAATGGCGAGCCCTGCTGGGTAATACCTCTTACATGGTCCCATGCCATGTATGTATTGGTGCTCTCGGGACTTAAAGAGGCAGGAGTTTTATAAATTTCTATTTTATATCTTTTAATTTGATATAATAAATAATGAAATAAGACATTTTAATAAACGGAGAGAGAGATGGCAAAGCAAAAATCTTTTTATGTATGTCAGGAATGCGGCTACGAGAGTATAGGATGGATGGGTAAGTGCCCTTCCTGCAACCAGTGGAATACCTTTGTGGAGGAAGTTCAGGAACCAAAGAGCAAGGGCCGGAGCGGAGCCGTTGTTGCCAATGTAAAGCCGGTTAATATAAACGATATAGAAACGGATAGCGAAGAACGTTATCTTACCGGTATGAAGGAAATGGACCGGGTGCTCGGAGGCGGAATTGTAAAGGGCTCCCTTATTCTTGTGGGAGGAGACCCGGGTATAGGTAAATCCACTCTTTTGCTGCAAATATGTGACAAGATAAAGATAAGTACTAAAATATTGTATATTTCTGGCGAAGAATCTATTAAGCAAATAAAGATAAGAGCCGATAGATTGAATGTAAGAAATCCTAATCTCTTGATGTTGTCCGAGACCAATTTTAAAGTTATACAGGCCTTAAGCGAAAGCGAACGGCCGGATCTTATTATAATTGATTCAATACAAACCATGTTTAATGATGAATTGCCCGCAGCTCCGGGAAGTGTAAGCCAGGTGAGGGAGATTACCTCAGGACTTATGAGAATTGCCAAAACGCTCAACATTGCAATAATAATTGTGGGACATGTAACCAAAGAGGGAGCTATTGCAGGACCAAGGGTTCTTGAGCACATGGTGGATACTGTATTGTATTTTGAGGGCGAGAGACATTTAAGCTATAGAGTTCTAAGGGCTGTAAAAAACCGCTTTGGCTCTACAAACGAAATAGGCATTTTCGAGATGCGGGATGTTGGGCTTGTAGAGGTGGATAATCCGTCATCAATGCTTCTTTCGGAAAGAACCGAAAGTGTTCCGGGCTCTGTAGCGGTGGCAACCCTTGAAGGTACAAGACCCATGCTGATAGAGATTCAGGCGCTGGTTTGCCCCACAAGTTTCGGAATGCCCAGGAGAATGGCAACAGGCCTGGATTACAACCGTATTACACTGCTGATGGCTGTTTTGGAAAAGAGGGTGGGCATGCAGCTGCACAATTATGACGCATATGTAAATGTGGTGGGTGGACTTAAAATTGATGAGCCTGCGTGCGACCTTGGTGTGGTGGCTGCTATAGCTTCAAGTTTCAGAAACATACCGGTGAATATGGACACCGTTTTAATAGGAGAAGTCGGCCTGACCGGCGAAGTAAGGGCTGTAAGCCAGATAGACAAAAGAATTAGAGAGGCCGTGAGAATAGGCTTTAAAAATTGTGTGGTCCCAACTGGAAATATGAAGGTTATAAAGCAGATGAAAGAGATTAATAATATAAATGTAAAGTATGTGGAGAATGTTCAGGAAGCATTGAATATACTGCTATAGACCTTTTAATTTAAGCAATAAATCTTGCTTGAAATAAAAAAATCATTGGAGGACCTATGACTGGCCTGGATAGAAAAAAGGATGATGAAATAATTGATGTATTGAGAATGATGGCTCCCGGAACTTCACTTAGAGAAGGGCTGGACAATATTCTATTGGCCCGTACGGGTGCTCTTATTGTAATAGGTGATTCCGAAAAGGTCCTGCGTCTGGTTGACGGCGGATTTTTTATCAACAAGGATTATACTCCGGCACATATTTATGAGCTGGCCAAAATGGATGGAGCTATAATTCTCAGCAAGGATTTGAAAAAAATATTGTATGCCAATGCACTGCTTGTTCCCGATACATCAATACCCACAGGAGAGACCGGTACAAGGCACAAAACAGCCGACAGGGTGGCAAAGCAGACGGGAGAAGTGGTGGTGAGCATATCCCAGAGAAGAAATATTATCACCATTTATATGGGGTCAAGGAAGTATATATTAAGAGAGCCTCCCGTTATCCTTGCAGAAGCCAATCAGGCACTGCAAACTCTTGAAAAATACAAGACTGTTTTGATTGAGTCTATAAACAACTTAAACGTACTGGAAATTGAAGATATTGTGACATTGGATGATGTGGCCTTTGTCTTGCAGCGTACGGAAATGCTGATGAGGGTTGCTACGGAAATTGAAAGGTACATAAGTGAGCTGGGATATGAGGGAAGGCTAATAAGCTTGCAGTTGGATGAGCTTTTGACAAACGTTGACACCGATGAGCTTTTCATAATTGAAGATTACGCAGTGCGTACGGACATTCGCTCCGATGAGATTTTAGAAAAGCTTCGGCAACTTTCTTATGATGAGCTTATGAATCTGGTCAACATATGCAGTATTCTAGGCTACAGTGCAAATGCCGATGCCTTTGAGATGGTTATAAGTCCGAAGGGATACAGGCTTTTAAGCAGGATTCCCAGGGTTCCCGTAAACATAATAAGGAATTTGGTAGAAAAGTTTTCGAACTTGCAGGGGATTTTAAATGCTTCCATTGAAGAACTTGATGATGTGGCCGGAATAGGAGAAGTCAGGGCGAGGATTATCTGGGATGGTCTAAGGAGAGTTCAGGAGCAAATCTTTTTGGATTCCAGGAGGCTGTAAACAAGCTTTTAAGGCAAATGAAAAGAGCCGGTTACTGTTTTTGAAGTAACGGCTCTGTTTTGTTATCTATCTCAAATTATATTTTCCAAGCATCTTAATTCTTTCAAGTTCCTTTAATATAATGTCATAAAGATTAAGATCAAGAGTATTACATATTGAAGCCAGATAAAACAGATTCCTGCCGATATCCTTTTCAATAAGGTCTCTGCAGTTTTCACAGAGCTCTCCCTCAATATGGGTCTTCATTTGTTTCTGGACTTCATCAAAATCCGCACCTGCAGGATAGTTTTGCTTTTCGGCATTAATCCTTGTGCATCCGCACTGGGTCACAGCCTTGACTATTCCACGATTGACCCTGCCGTTTGAGTCCTGAAACTTTGTAATCAAGTCCAAAATACTCTTATTTCTTACAAGAAGCTCTCCAACCGTAAACTGAAACTCATCTATCATTATGTCCTTCAATATGCTCACTCCTTAGGTGTATTGATAAAACACAGAAAGTTAACGGGCAACAAAATAATAAATAGCGGACTTAAGAGCTATAATTGATTACTTCACTATCATTATAATTCTTTGCAGGACTCTTTGTCAATTAAAATCGGGATGGATAAACCTGCCATAGGCTTAAAAAATGAAATGACGAGGGATTATATAAGAGTATGGAGTAATTTGTGCACAAAAATAAGAGGAAATAAAAGATAAATTAAAAATTTAATAAAATATACTTGACACACTTGTTGAACCTGTATTACAATATTGGAGTGCTAAAAACTTGGTTCACTTTTAATTTGAACTAAAGAGTTTATTTCTATAAATCAAAATGTTTTCGATTAAGGAGGTAGTAGATTCGATGAATACTTACATGGCGAAGGCCCGTGAAGTACAAAGAAAATGGTATGTGGTTGACGCAGAAGGAAAACCATTGGGAAGACTGGCTAGTGAAGTGGCTAAAATTTTGAGAGGGAAGCACAAACCCGAGTATACTCCACATGTTGATACAGGTGATTTTGTAATAGTGCTGAATGCCGACAAGGTTGTACTTACCGGTAAGAAAATGGATCAAAAGCTTTACAGACACCATTCACTGCATCCGGGTGGATTGAAGGAAATAAAATACAAGCATTTCCTTGCTCAAAAACCTGAAAAGGCAATAGAAGTTGCTGTAAAAGGAATGCTTCCTAAGAACAGTCTCGGAAGAGCAATGTTTAAAAAGCTCAAGGTTTACAGAGGAACTGAGCACAAACATGAAGCTCAAAAACCGGAAAAATTAGAAATTAATATATAATGGGGAAGGAGGAGTAATTACTTATGGCTAAGATACAATATTACGGTACTGGAAGAAGAAAGAAATCCGTTGCGAGAGTTAGACTTGTTCCGGGAGACGGAAAAGTTATTATAAATGAAAGAGAACTTGACGATTATTTCGGACTTGAAACTTTAAAGACAATTGTTAAGCAGCCGTTGGTGCTGACTGATACATTAAGCAAGTTCGACGTGCTTTGCAAAGTGGCTGGAGGCGGTTATACCGGTCAGGCAGGTGCTATCAGACACGGTATCTCAAGAGCACTTTTAAAATTTGATGAAGAGTTGAGACCTGCACTTAAAAAAGCAGGATTCCTCACAAGAGACCCAAGAATGAAGGAAAGAAAGAAATACGGTCTCAAAAAAGCAAGAAGAGCACCACAGTTCTCAAAGAGGTAATGTTTATGTTTCATTACACACGAGTTTGTTTACAATTACAAAGTTTGCTTATCGCAATCGCCAACCGTCAGGGGGGAGAATTCCCTTTGGCGGTTTTTTTGTGTTCAAAAATAGATATAGAAATAAATAAAAATATGCTAAACGGACGCAGTTTTAATCCCTCGAAAGCAAGTAGAATTCAGATGTGTAGGTGGTTTCGATATTTCCTCCCGTAGGTTATACCCTGCGTATGAATACTCATTACCTTCCACGAGCAAACTTTGTCATTCTTCACTGCTCACGAGCAAACTCGCTTGTCATTTTCTCATTTTTTATATCTTTTTTTATA